>Ga0105357_10000110_pt1 | contig 36568 bp, 38 predicted proteins | sample GOMGulsemesocosm_4_FD_83660 | JGI IMG/M metagenome (GOLD analysis project Ga0105357, IMG submission 83660) | Methane-oxidizing microbial communities from mesocosms in the Gulf of Mexico - GOM15B Gulf of Mexico | ecosystem: Environmental > Aquatic > Marine > Cold seeps | place: USA: Gulf of...
AATAATGGAATCAAATAGTTATATTGAACCAGTTTTTTTAATTTCTGCAGTTGCTGAAATTTTAGATATTCATCCTCAAACGCTAAGGCAATATGAAAGAGAAGGATTAATTACACCTTCTCGTACGAATGGTAAAATAAGACTTTATTCTCAAAAAGATATTGATCATATAAAATATGTTTTAACGCTTACAAGAAAGCTTGGAGTTAATCTTGCAGGTGTTGATGTAATACTACAGTTAAATCAAAGAATGGCCTTATTAGAAGAAGAAATACATACATATAAAATAAAGATAAAGAATATAAATAATTTAGCAGTAGTTCCAGATACAAAAGCATTAGTTGTTCAACAAACATCTTTTGATATTGTAATTGTAGAAAAAAATGAAGAAAATTAATTCTTCATTCTTCTTTTTATAAAATCTTAGTCTTATAGTTGATATTGTACTACGTAGTCTCTCATTAAAGGTGGAACATCTAAATAATTATCATCATTTGATAATCTTGTATTTTCAGTCCCTTCTTCAGTATTTTCACTAGTCTCTTCATGTTCATCATTTTTAGATTCAAAACCTGTTGCAACAATTGTAATTTTTACTTCATCTGTCTCTAAGGTAGAATCAGAAGTAGTTCCAAAGATAATTTCCGCATTTGAATCCATTCTATCGTTTATAGTTCCCATAACATCATTAATAGCAAATAATGATACTTGAGGATGAATATTAAAGTGTATTAAAATACCCTTTGCACCATTTAAAGATACTTTATCAAGTAATGGGGAATCAATAGCATCTTCTAATGCTCTTTGAGCTGCAGCTTCACCTTTAGCTTTTCCAATTCCCATTAAAGCCATACCTCTATGCTGCATAATAGTTTTAACATCAGCGAAGTCAGTATTAATATCAGAATTACCTGGGTTTAAAATAACTTCAGACATTCCATTTACTGCCTGAAAAAGGATATTATCAATAATTTTAAAAGCGTCTTTCATTCCAACATTTTCATCAATAATTTCTAATAGTCTATCATTAGGAACTACAATAATTGAATCAGAAACTTTTTTAAGTTCTTCAAGTCCAAGATTTGCTAAACCTGCTCTTTTCTTACCTTCCCATGTAAATGGTTTCGTAACAACAGAAACAGTTAAAGCACCTATCTCTTTTGCCGCTTTTGCAATTATTGCAGCAGCACCAGTTCCAGTACCACCACCAAGACCAGCTGCTATAAAAATAATATCCGCACCTTTTAATGCTGATTTAATATCTTCATATGATTCAACCGCAGAATCTCTACCAATTTCTGGTTTCATTCCTGCACCTAAACCCTTAGTTAATTTAAGTCCAAGTTGAATTTTCTTAGGTGCTTTTGAAATATGTAAAACTTGTAAATCAGTATTTGCTGCGATTAAATCAATCTTGTGAGATCCTTCTTTAATCATGTGGTTAATCATATTACAACCACCACCACCAACTCCAATTACTGCAATTTTAGCTACATTGTCTGATAAAATCTTATTAGGCATTTCCACTTTTATATCATCCACTTTAAATAAATTATCCATTAAAACCACTCCGATACTTTACTCCAGAATTTTGAAACACCTTTTTTCTTATCTTTTCTAAGAGGTGTTAAAATTGTGGGGTCATCTTTTAAGTTTAAATCTTCTTTAAATGATGGAGATTTAGTATTAATTGAATTATTGTTTATTGCTTTTTCTTCTGCAATAGCCTGTTTTTTAACTGGTTTCATTAACTTTTTACTTGAATCTAATTCATAACTTCTATTGATTCCTAAAGAGTATACAAGTAATCCAACAATCGTTGACATACGAGGGTCATCAAAACTCATATAACCATTTTCAATATTTTTAGGATTTGATAAAGAAATAGGTATACCATCATAGATTTTTTCCGCTAATAGTTTAAGACCTTCGAGATTACTCATCCCTCCAGTTATAACGATTCCAGAACCTACATTGTCTAAAATTCCACTTTTCTTTAACTGGTTTTTTACAAGAATTAATATTTCTTCTATTCTTGCATGAATTATTGTTTGAATATGATCTAATGCAATTTCAGAATATGTATCTTCATCTCCAATTCTAGGTATTTTAACTTTCGTTACACCTAAATCATTTGATGAAGAATAGTTCTTAGTTAAAGAACCATATTCTGTTTTAATTTTTTCTGCAGCTATAGGTGGAGTGTGAAGCATTACAGATAAATCATTCGTAATATGATTTGAACCTACAGGTATAAATCCATTATAAATTAATGAGTTTCCTTTGTAACATACAAATTCAGTAGTTGTTGAACCAATATTAATTACTGTTGCTCCAAATTTCTTTTGCTGTTCATCTAAGATTGAAATAGCTGATGCATAACCATCTAAAACAAATCTAGTTATATCAATACCTGATATTTTAAGGGCAGATTTTATATTTGTAAGTGCTGTTCTTTTTGCTGTAACTATATAAACAGAAACTTCTAGTCTAGACCCATTCATGTTAAGAGGATTATCAACATCAACAGAATCATCAACTTTAAAGAAAATAGGTACAACATGAACTACTTCATATTCAGGAACGATAGTCGCATTGTATAATGCCATTTGCATTACTTGATTAATCTCAGTTTCTGTAATTAAACCGTTTGGAACATTTACTGAACCTGAGCTTCTAATACTTTTTGTGTAAGAACCTGAAATAGAAACAACAGAAGTATCAATAACTTCTGTTGTACTTCTTTTTGCTATATTAATTGCATCTTTAATAGCTTTTGAAGCCTCTTCTATATTTATAATTATACCTTTATTAACACCCTCACTCTTTTGTAAGCCAGTACCAAGGATATTAATATTAGATTCTAAATCATGCTTTGCAATAACTGCTGTTATTGCAGATGAACCAATATCAATTGCTAAAAGAGTATTCTTCAATTGTTATTCCTTTGTTTGTATAGATGACTGTATTTCGTATTTACTTTCTAATCTTTTAACAAGATTATTCATTAACTCTTCACTCTGTAATTGTACAATTGTACTTCTTACTGATTCATCTCTTGATTTATCATAAGTTCCCAATTTAGAACTATTAATTCTAAATAATACAACTTTTTCATTTAACTTAACAACTCCAGTTTTTTCACTTACTGAGAATAATTGAATTAAGAAATCAGCAGATTCTTGAGGTTCTAATCCAACAATTTTTGAAATAGATTCTCTTGTTACACTTTTTACTTCAGTTCCAACAAAATTTGTTAACTCTTTTTTTGCTAACTCATCAAGTTTTTTACTTTTAGCAATTTGCTCATATGAAACTTTCACATCAGCTAAAGCTTTTGAATAAGATAAAGGTTTAGATTCATTCTTTTTTAACACTTTTACAATAAAGTATTTGTCATTTTCTAAAAATGGCTTAATTAAATCTCCCTGCTTTGCACCAATAATTTTTTGACTATTTTCAGTAGAAAATGGAAGTTTACTTTGATCTAAAGTACTAGAAGAAGATAATTTCTCTTCAGCTTTTTTTACTTTTAAATACTTTTTCAATGCTTCTTTTTTTGTAAACTTTCTATCTAATTCTATGATTACTTCAGCTTTTGCTTCATCAAATGACTTGATTTTACCATCAACTTTTTTATAATCAGTTTTAAACTTACTATGGTGTCTTTTAATATCTTCTTCTGATGCATTTGACGAAAGTAAAGGAATTTCTGTAATTTCTAAAACATAAGATATTTCTGACATATAAACATTTTTATTCGATTCCCAATGTTCTTTTAACTCTTTATCTGTAGGGTTTAAAATAATATTTTTTGATTCTAGGATTTTATATGAAATATCATCTTCAACAAATAATAATTTGTTTAAGTTTTCAACTGCAACACTATTTGGCTTAACATCAAATAATAATTGAACTTTTTGTAACAAAATATTTCTTTTTAATGAATCTTCAAATTTAACGGGAGTAGTTCTATTCTGAGATAAAACTTTTATATACGTTGCTTTATCGAACTTTCCATCTTTTATAAAAGCATTATATTTTAATAACTCTTTTGCAATATCATGATCAGTTACATCTAAATCTAAACTATCAGCATAAGCTAAAATTAAATTCTTTTGAATTACTTGCTTATATGCAATATCTTTTAAGTTTAATTTATCTGCCATATCTTTATTGAAAGTTTCACCAAATACTCTTGCATATTGATCATAAAGATTTGAATACTCTTCTTGATACTCTTCAACAGAAACTTCTCTATCAGCTACAACAGCCACAGTTCCGCCTTCTTTTCCATACTCGTAAGAACCCCAGCCAACAAAACCAGCTCCTACAAACGCAATAGTACTTATCCAAATTGTAATCACAAGCCATCTTTTATGTCTTTGCATCCACGTAATCATAAAATATAATCCTCTTAAAAATTTTAGATATATTACAAAAAATTTGCTTGAATGTTAGTTAAATATCTATTAGTTTATTTTTAATTGCTGGCTTAGATAATAAATCATTTATAACCGATTCTCGGATTGTTATTTCTAGTTTTTTACAAGCACTTACAAAAGCTTCTTCTTCCCCTACAATAAAGCACATTCTTTTTGCTCTTGTAATTGCAGTATAGAGTAATTTAGTATTATGCATAATATAGTGAGAGAAGCTCATAGGAATTAAGGCATTTTCATACTCCATTCCTTGTGTTTTATGAATAGTTAAACAATAAGCTAAAGAAAGCAGTGAAGCAACAGTATCAAAGTCATAGAACACGACCATATCATCATTTGGGTACAATACAATACATTTATTTTCATCAAAATCTAGTTTAATTATAAGACCTAACTGACCATTAAATACTCTTTTTTCTATAAAGTCACTTGAACCACTTTTATACATGCTCATTGTTTGAGATCTCATATTTTCATTTTTTATATGTATTACTTTATCAGTTATTTTATACTCATAAAGTTTTGTAGAGTATGCTTTTCCTTTTGTATGATTAAAAAGTTTTTGAAGTTGCATATTTAAGTTTTCAACGCCTAACAATCCACCTTTCATTGGTGTAATTACTTGAAATAAAGTAAGTGCTTTATTTATTTTTTTATCTTTTATTAAATCAAAATAATTTTGAATATAAGTAGCTGATATATTCAAAATATTATTTAAAATATATTCAGAATTCTCACCTCTAATATCAGCAAATTCATTTGAAGAATTAGAGTTCTTTTGAGAATAATAATTTAAAATAGAGACATTAACAAATTTAAAATCTTCATATTCCTCTGCATATTTAGGAACTTCTCCTTTTCTTATATCATTAGCAATTACTGCAATTGCTTGATTTTCATTTTGACGATATATTTTAGTTAACTTACAAATAGGAGCTAAATCGTATTTAATAGAATCAGCTAGAATATTTCCAGCACCAATAGCAGGTAATTGCCCATCATCACCAACAATTATAAATACAGAATCATCATCAATTTTTGAAATAATTTGAGAGAAAGTAACTGAGTTAACCATTGAAGCTTCATCTAATAAAATCACTTTATAAGGAAAGAAATCTTTTTCTTTATGTTTTACTAAAAGAGATTGTATTGTTGCAGAGTTATAACCAGTTGTATCAGATATCCGTTGAGAGGCAATACCACTTAAAGCTATAGTAATTATATCATCATAAGAAACAACTTCTTCTAATAGCTGTAAAAGTGCCTTACTTGATGTTGATTTACCTGTTCCTGCATATCCAATTAAAAAAAGAGTCTTATGACCTTCATTTATTAATTCAACTGCTTTTTTTTGCTCTGTACTTAATTCAAAACCTAAAGTTAATTGTTTTTTTACTAAATAATCATCAAAAGAAGCAATAATTTTACGATTTAAATCATTTTCTCTACGTTGAAAAAAATCTAAAATTCTTTTTTCTGCATAATATAACATTGAAGGTGCATATCGATTTTCTTTTGTTACAAAGATATCTTCTTCAACCAACATTTTAGTAAGTGATTCTTCATATAAGACATTTTTATCGTTGAATCTTAATGAGTCATCTAAAAGTTTATACAAATGAAATTTATCAATAGAAGAGTTACCATTATTATCACAATACTCTTTTAGAGTGTAGTTTAAACAAGCCATTATTCTAAATTCTGATAAAGGGTCTATTCCCAATGCTTTTGCAATTTCATCAGCACGTTTAAAACCTATTCCTTTTATATTGATTAGAAGATAGGGATTCTTTTTTATTTTTTCTATTAGATTATCTACTTCACCTAAACTTGAATATATTCTTGTGATTAGATTTGAAGTTACACCAAATTTTGCGAGGAATGAGCCAAGTTCCCGAAGATGCTTAAATTTTTGCCAAGAAGAGACAATCATTTTAAGTTTTTTTTCTTTTATTCCTTTGAACTTTAATAATTCTTCAGGATTTTCATTTAGTATTTTTACTAATTCTTCTTCTTTATATTTTTCTAGTAGTTCTTTCGCAAACTTTTTACCAATGCCTTTAACTATCTTTGTAAGGAAAAAAAACATTTCTGCTTCTTTAAGTTCTAGTGTATCAAATTCAAATTGAACACCATATTTTTTATGAGTAGTCCAGTTCCCTTTTAATACTACTTCTTCTCCAACAATTTTTTCAATATCAGTATCAAAATATGCACCACAAACTTTTTGATTGTTTTCAAGTACCGCTATTACATATTTTGTTTCTTCATTTGTATAAAGAACTTTTTTGATAACTCCTGAGAGTTTAAAACTTTTATACTCTTCTTCTTTGTCCATTTAGTATTCATCATTAAATTTATTGTTTTTATGTTTATCTTTGCTATAAGATTGATTATTCTTCTCTTTTTGCAAAAGATTTGCATCTTTTAATAAAATAGCTCTTTCATTTTCAAAAGTTTTTGAATGCTCCTGAACAAACATCATTGTCTTAGCAATGAAGTTTTTTATATCAGTCATGTAATGAGAGTATAGTTCCATTTCTTCAGCTTTTTTAAAATCTTCATAGTTCTTTAATGTTCTTTTTTTAAATAACTCATGATTAAAGTTTTCTAACTTTAATAAAGATACAGTTCTAGTAAAGAATTTTTCTGAAACTCTTATATATCTAATTCTTAATTGTTTTACATGTATTTCTTTAATAATAACTCCAAGTTTTCAATTGGTCTAGCGATTATTGCTTTATCACCTTTAATGATTATAGGTCTTTGAATAAGTATTGGGTTTTCTACCATTGCTAAAATAAGTTTACTTTCATCATTTTCATCTTTAAGATTTAATTCAAGGTAAGCTTCTTCACCTGATCGTAAAAGATCTTTTGCATTTATTCCTAGAAGTTTTAATATTTCAGTGATTTGTTCTTTTGTAGGCTTAGATTCTAAGTATTTAAAAACTTTTGAATCAATATTTTTTTCTTCTAATAAGTTTAAAGCATTCCTAGATTTAGAACATTTTGGGTTATGCCAAATTACTACTTCTTCCATATGTATAAGCCTTTTCTTTTATAATTAAAGTGATTATAGCCAAAAGTTTTTTATACTATATGAAACTATTGCATTTTGTAATATTAATATAATTTAAAATTTTGTATTTATACCTATGAAGGGACCAGTGAATTCTAATTTTTCATCATTCTCTTTAAGTTGAATTGTTCTGTTTTTATATCCAATAACTAATGACTCATCACTATTTACAGATGGCTTAACATTCACGTTAAAGAAATATTCGTATGAATAATCAACACTATCATTTTTACCAATAGATGCTCCGTATTCTAAATCAATAAATTCTGAACTGTTTTTAAAATCAACTTCTAAAGAAGGGAAAGTTTCTTTCTCTTTATTTGTATCACTATCTATAAGTAAATGATTAGCAGCAAGACCAATATTTACATTTTTATATTTATGTTTATAAGCTAATTTATATAAAGTTGTCTCAACATTTGAAGAATTAAAATTATTTTCACTATTAAAGTAACTTGCTTCAATCTTATGCTTACCAAAACTTACAGACCCACTAGGTTCAATCGAATTTGATTTACTTGAGTCACTTATTGTTGAATTTGAATATTCAGCACTAAGAGGGGAATATGTTAATCTTGCAGAGTATAAAATATCTTGTTTATACATTGTTCTTTGAACAACTTTTTCTTTTTCTTGCTTTGTTTGTATTACTATTGGTTTTTTAATTTCTATTTTTTTAATTTGTTTTACTTGTTCAATTTTTTTATTATTAATTATCTCAACTTTTTTAAAGTTATGCTCTATTTGTTGATTTTCTGAAAACTCACTAAGAGGTACGTATTCTGAACCCGCATATAAAATAGCACCAATTGATAATAATAAAAAACCTCTAATCATAACAACTCCATAATAAAATCAAGTTACTTTATCATAAAGAGGAATAAAAAGATATTAAATTTAAATTTTGGAAGTTAAGTCATCAAAAAGTTTTAAACCCAACATACTAGGGTCTAAATAAATTTGGCCCATTTTTAAACTTTTATTATTTACAATTATAATTGTAGAAAAAAAGTCATCTCCCTTAATAATAAAGTTACAAGTTATTATTTTTATTAACTTAGCATTTTATGATATACTTTCTTTATGTTAGTTGCAGATAATCCATTATTAAATATACTTTTACCAAAAGAGAATAAAGCTCTTAAAACTGTACTAAAAGAAGCAGATTCTAAAACACTTCAACAAATGGTACAAAATAAATCAGTATCTGCTGGTGAAGTATTAAAAAATTTATTTGAGCAAGTAAAAGGTGATGGTAAATCAAACTCTGCTATAGAAAATATGCTTAAAAATTCATCTTTATTTAAAGATTTAGGATCTTTTTCAAAATCAACATCAACACTTTTAAAGCAAATTGATTCAACTAGTAATCTTGCTAAATTCAAGCCTTTATTAGAAAATTTTTTAAAAGATATTAAAAATCTAGATTCAAATACATTAAAAGAACAATTAGGTAAATCAGGAGTATTTCTTGAATCAAAAATTGCTCAAAATGGTCAAAAAAGTTTATCTTTACCTACAGGACTTGATAAAGTCTTAAATCAAATACAAAACATTATAAAAGATTTAAATACGCCACAAACTAAACAAATAAGTGATTTAATTTCAAAATTAATTGAACCTAATAATCAAGCATCAAATACAAAACAATTATCAAATATGAAAAGTTTAGTTTCACTATTACAAAACCTAAGTACTTCATTTTCAGATAAGGGAACACAAAATTTATCGAACTTAACAAATCAATTAAATTCTTTAATAAATAAAGGTTCATTACTTGAATCCAAAATTCAAAATTCGCAAAACGTACAAAATAATCAATTATTAGCAACAAAAAGTACACTAAATAATCAAACAAAAGAGTTATTGTCTCAAATAAAAAATGAAGTTTTTAGTAATAATCCTCAAAATCAAACAAAAAATCTCTTATCTCAAATTGATTCATTAATAAAAACAAATGATTTATTTATAAAAAATGATAAATTAATTGAGCCAAAAACTTTACTTAATCAACTTATAAATTCAAATGAAATAAAAAATGCTGCTAATACCAATAGTAATATTTCATCACTTGTTTTAAACCTTAAAAATATTTCTAGTGAAATTACAAACCTTGAACAAAAAGTATTGAATTTTAAAACAATAGTCAACGATAAAAATTTACTAATGGATAGTTTAAAACAAAACTTAGGACAATTAAAAGCAGAATTATCTAATATGAATAATATCGATAGTAAAACTTTAAATCAGGTAATTTCTAAACTTGAAAATATCCAAACACTTTTTACAAAAGTTGAAAATCCAATTACTAATTTACAAACAAATATTTCAAATAATGCTAATAATATCAGTACGTTTACAAATAATTTTGCATCAAATTTATCTACTTTACTAATATCTTTAAAAGAAAATATACTCAACTTATCATCAAACCAAAATAACTTAAATACTCAAAATGATCTATTAAAAGTAGTTGATAAAATTGAAACTATCTTAACAGATAACAGTAGAAATACTAATCTGGGACAAAATATACTAAAAAATGAAGCAAATCCAATTACTAATGATATGAAATCTATTTTACTTCAAATGCAAGATGACCTAGCTTCAAGAATTGATCCAAAATCACAAGAGATGTTTAAACAAGTAGATAAAATGTTAATGCAAATTGATTATCATCAATTATTATCACATACGGGAAATTCTAACTATGTTTACGTTCCATTTTTATGGGATATGCTAGAAGATGGTTCTATAAATATGAAGAAAATTGACGAAGAAAAATTTTATTGTCAGATTAATCTAACTTTAAAAGATTTTGGGAAAGTTGATCTAATGATGGCAATATATGATAAAAACAAAATTGATTTAACTTTTCATGTACAAAGAGAACATTTTAAAATGGCAGTTAGAGATAATCTTCCAAACTTAAAGAAATCTCTTAATGATGTTGATTTGATTCCTGTAAATATAAAACTTCTTGATTTAAAAGATGAAAATGAAAAATCAGAACTAGAGAAAAAGACTGATGTATTTGTTAATCCATACAACAATCAAACTCTAACAAGCGTAGATATAAGGGTTTAATTATGGAAGCAAAGAATATAAAAGAAACACATAATCCTATCCCTAAAGCTGTCGCTTTAAAATATGATATTGAAAAAGACAGTGCTCCTAGTATACTTGCAAAAGGAAGAGGTGAAACTGCATCTAATATAATTAAACTTGCAAATGAAAATGATATTCCTATTAAAAAAGATGAAGATTTAGTTGAGCTTTTATCCCAAATAGATATAGATAAGGAAATACCCGGAAGTATGTATAAAGCTGTTGCCGAAATATTTTCTTTTATTTACGATTTATCTAATAAAAATAAAGAGTTTATGAAAGATTATGGAGATAAAAATCTAAAGTAGATTGATATGAATGTAAGACTCTTTATAATATAATCGCGATAAATCAAAAAAGAAGTATTATATTTTATGACTCGAAACAATCTAGATAATCCTATTTTTCTATTTGTACTATTATTAGTTACTATTACTATTAATATAATATCTTCTATCCATTTTCTATTGATTATGATTGCTGGTGTTACTTTTATTTCATTTTATGTTTGTCTTAAAAGAAAATATTTTTATTCTCTTTTTTTTATAGTTTTAACATTTATTTTCATAGAAATAAACTCAGGATTAAGACCTTTATCTTTAACTTTACTATCATTATTTATTTATATATTTATTATTCCAAATATTGATAGGATGATGTCATTTAGTAAATTAAATGAGTATATATATATTTTAATTTTTTATTTAGGTGTATTTCTTATCTGGGTTATTACAATTGGAATGTCTGATAGTTTTATTGCTATAATATTTGTTAATATTATCATTGATTTATTATTTTTTGGAGTATTTATTTGATTAATAGATTAAACATTATATTTTTATTCATTTTTGTAATTATGATTACACTTCTATCAAGAGTATACTTTTTAAGTATAAAATCAAATACTTATTATGAAGAGTTATCAAAAAGAAATTATATTAGTAGAGTTCAAAAAGTTCCAGTTAGAGGAATTATAGAAGATAGAAATGGTAAAAAACTAGCTGTAAATCAGATGGGATTTTCGATTCTTATCAAACCACATTTAAACTCAAAAAAAAATAAACAAAAGCTTGAAAATGCACTTGATTTAATAGTTAAACATTTTCCTGATATTAAAAAGAAAAAGCTTTTAAAAGCATATAATAGAAAGAATTCTGCTTATAATCATGACTTTGTAAAAGTAGTTGGATATATTCCATATCAAGACTTTTTTCCTAAATATACACTTTTTTCATCAAAAGATACTATAAAAATCGAATCAGCAGTAAAAAGATTTTATCCATATAGAAAAGCAGCTTCTCATGTAATTGGGTATGTAGGAAAAGCTTCAAGATTAGATATTTTAAAAAATAAACTTTCAGCACATAATGGAATTATTGGTAAAAATGGTTTAGAAAAATTTTATAATGATAAGCTTCAAGGTAAAATCGGTTACAAAGATATAAAAGTAAATGCTTTAAATAAAGAGATTGCAATAATAGAAGAAAAAGAACCTTCAATTGATAATAGTATTAAAATATCACTAGATATAGAATTGCAAAAATATATTCAAAAGATTTTTGGTAAAAGAAGTGGTGCAATAATTGTAATGGATGCAAACAATGGTGAGTTATTATCTGCTGCATCAATGCCAGAATTTGATAATAATATCTTTGCATCAGGTATTTCAGTAAAAGAATGGAATGTAATGAGAAATGACCTTAATCATCCTTTTACAAATAAATTTATTAACGGATTATACCCTCCTGGTTCTATTATCAAAATGGGTGTTGCTTTATCATTTTTAGAAAATGATATAAGTGATAGTTTTACGGTTAAGTGTTCTGGCTCTATTAGAATAGGAAATAGAAACTTTAGATGTTGGAAAAAACACGGACATGGAAAAGTGAACTTTAGAAAAGCTATTAGAGAGAGTTGTGATGATTTTTTTTATAAAGGAAGTCTTAGAATTGGAATAAATAAAATATCTCAAACTTTAGATAAATTTGGCTTTGGTAGACAAACGGGTGTTGATCAAGTAAATGAATTCTTTGGAGTAAACCCAAATAAATTATGGAAACAAAAAAGATTTAAACAACCATGGTATGTAGGAGAAACAGTTATTACCTCTATTGGACAAGGTAATATGCTTGTAACTCCAATGCAAATGGCAAGATATACAGCATTCTTGGCAACGGGTAAACTTCCTAAACCACACTTTTATAAAGCAAATTATGAAGTACCTGAAGATTTAAAAATGCCAAAAAAACAACTAAATATGCTAAGACGTGGAATGTATGATGTAACTCACCATATTAAAGGTACGGCTACAAAACATATTAAATCAAAAGTAACAATTGCAGGAAAAACAGGAACTGCTCAAGTTGTTAGTATTCCTCAATCTGAAAAAGTACGAATGAAAGAGAGTGAACTAAAATATTTTCAGAGATCACACGCATGGCTTACAACTTATGCTCCATATAAAAATCCTAAATATGTGGTAACTGTATTAGTTGAACATGGTGGTCATGGTGGTGAAGCAGCAGGTAAGATTGTAAGTAAGATATATGATAAGCTTTATGAAATGGGTTATATCAAAACTAGAAATTAATTATCCTAAATCATGACTTAATAGTTTTTTTGATATTATTATTTTAATTTTTACATAGGATTTTTTTTGAAACTTTTATTAACATTATTACTTTTTAATATATATACATTCGCTGCAGATACAGCCCCTATTGTAAACCTTTCTGTTGCAGCACTTGATGATCCTGCACAATTTGTAAAAACAATTAATATTGCTATTATTTTAACTTTATTTGTATTAGCACCAACGCTTATTTTAATGGTTACATCATTTACTAGAATTGTAATTGTATTCTCCCTTTTACGACAAGCAATGGGACTACAGCAAACTCCTCCGACACAAATAATAATTTCACTTGCATTGATATTAACTATTTTTATTATGGAACCATATGCAAAAAAATCATGGGAAGATGGAGTTCAACCATATATGGACAAAACAATTGGTTATGAACTTGCCTTTGAGCGTGGAATTAAACCTTTTAAAGAGTTTATGATAAAAAATACAAGAGAATCTGATATTGCCCTATTTTATAGAATAAAAAAAGAAGCGAATCCTAAAAATATCGATGATGTTCCTTTAACTTTATTAATGCCGGCATTCATTGTAAGTGAGCTTAGAACAGCCTTTGAAATAGGGTTTTTAATCTTCTTGCCATTCTTAGTTATTGATATTATCGTGGCCTCTATTTTAATGTCCCTAGGGATGATGATGCTTCCACCTGTAATGATATCCTTACCTATTAAAATCATTTTCTTTATTGTAATTGATGGTTGGCAATTGATTATAGGAAACTTAGCCCAATCCTTTAAGTGATGGGATTTGGAGTTATAATAGACGAGGCTAGAATTACAATAAATTAACTAACAAAGAATGTAAACAATAAGAAACTTTAAATTATATTAAGAATACATTCATTTAAATCTAGATTTACTACAAAAACTCTAGAAGAATAAACTTATAGAAGTGAATCTATTTTCACTTTATAATCTAAATCTTTTCCTGCTAGTGGATGATTAAAATCAACTGTAACTTCTGTGGCATTAATTTCTTTTACAATAATTTGAGTAAGTTCACCATCATCATCTTCACCTTGAATTTGCATACCAACTCTTAAGTTTTCTATATTTGCAAACTCTTCTATTTGTAAAACTTGAATAGCTGTTGGATTATATTCTCCATAAGCTTCAGCAGCAGGAACTCTGATACTTGCAGCTTCTCCTACTTTCATATTTATTATCCTTTTTTCAAGTCCTGCGATAATTTGTCCTACTCCAAAGGAAAATTCAAAAGGATTATTACTTCTGCTTCCATCAACTAGTTCACCATCAACTCTTACTTCAAACATAATTTTTACTGTTTGGTTTATTTCCATAGGCATTAATTGTCTCCTAATTTTAATTTACGAACTATATAATATTTATTATGTCAATTTTATAAAATAGTACAATAAATATATTAAATTTAAAGTATTATTATAAAAACTATAAGATATATCGCTACGACGGTGGAATATTGATAGCATTTCCTTCTTTTACACAAAACATGTAAATTATAGTAAATAACAAAAACTTAGCCTATTAAATAAGTTTACTTAATAATAAAAATAAACAGATTATATATAACTTTTATTTATAATAATAAAGGAAATTCGAACATATATTTTACTTTATTACTATATAATTAAAGAAAACTATATTTAGGAAAACTATCAATATGTATAAGATATACTTATCATTATTATTAACATCATTTACTTATTCTCAAACAATTAATTTTTATGAAGCATTAAACCTTACACTTAAAAATAACAAGGATTTAAAAAATCAAGAATTGGATATAAATTTAGCAAAATTAAACATAAAAAAGGTCAATGCCGTTTCATATGGAAAACTATCATTTGAAGAACAAATCAATAGAACAAATCATTCAGGATATGTTTTTAATTCTAAACTTTCATCTAGAGAGGCTAGTTTTGATGATTTTGGAGCAAGAGAGTATACAGGTCCTAGTACTTTAAATATTCAAGCAGATAATCTAAACAATCCAGAAGATAGAAATAATTTTAATACAAAACTTAAGTATGATATTCCACTATTTACTGGATTTAAACTGTCAAATCAAAAAGAAATATTAAAACTTCAAAAAAAAGTAAATGAAGTAAGATATAATCTAGATAAAAGACAAGTATCCTACGAAGTTTTAAAAACTTATAATTCAGCTGTTCTTGCAAAAGAGTTTATACAAGCCATAAAGAAAGCAAAAGAGTCAATCTCTTTTATACTTAAGTCAGCAAAGGCTTTTCATCAAGAAGGACTAGTTACCAAAATCGATGTTACACAAGCAAGAGTACATAATTTAAACATAAATACAAAACAACTAGAAGCACAAAATAAGTTTGAATTAGCACTTGCTTACCTTAGATTTTTAACATCAAATAATAAAATAAATGATGTTCAAAATTTGAAGTATATAAAACTTAAAGATTCTAATTTTAATAATCTATATAAAAAAGCTTTAAAAAATGCAGATGAATTAAAAATACAAAATTTAAGTAATAGTACTAGAAAGAAACATATAGAGATATCAAAAGCTGATTATTATCCAAGCGTTTATTCACACTTAGAATATGGATTTAACGATGATAAATTAACACTTAATTCAAATAAAGATTATTATAATGCAGTGATTGGATTAAAATACACTATTTTTGATAATACTAGAGATGTGGAAAGACAAAAGAGCCAAATTGAGTATCAAAAATCTCTTCTTAATTATGAAAAACTAAAAGATGCTATTAAGCTAAACCTAGAAAAAGCTCTTCTTGACTTAAAATCAAAAGAAAAGATTCTAAAAGAAAAAGAAGTAACTCTTATTTTAGCAAATGATATTTATAAACAATCACAGTTATTGTATAAAAACCACTTAATCCCAATGACAGATTTATTAGAACAAGAAGCAAAGTTCCGAAACACTCAAGCACAGTTAATAGTTGCTAAATATGAAGAATCTTTAAGTCTTGCAAAAATAAATCTAATAAGTGGAAATAATTTTATAGAAAATAACATAACTTTAAAGGTAATAAAATGATAAAAAGTATATTAATAATTTGTATTTCATCTATTTATATTTTCGCAAATAATATAGAATTATCAGGAACTGTAATATCTGATAATGAAAAAGTAATTACAAGTAGAAATATGGGGTTTATAAAAAAAGTATATGTAAGTGAAGGCTCTTTTGTAAAAAAAGGAGAATTACTTTATGAAATAGAGTCATCAAGTGTCGATTCATCAAAACAAGAAGCTATTCTAAATCTTAAAATTCAAGAAAATAAACTGGCAAATATCCAAGTTAATTACAATAGGTATAATCGTCTATACGAGCAAGATTTAGTTCCTAAATATGATTTAGAACAATTAGAACTTAATCTTTTAAATATGAAAAATATGATTTTAATTGCAAAAGCAAAATTAAAAGAAGTAAACTTTCAATATAACTATTTAAAAATAAAAGCACCAAATGATGGTCTTATCATAAAAAAATCCATAAAAGCTGGTGAAATGTCGATGCCAACCGCACCTGCTTTAATACTTTCTGACCTTTCAAGTTTAAAAATAAAAACTGATATTTCAGAAAATAACTTAATTAAAATAAAAATCAACCAAAATATAAAAGTTTCTATTCCTTCAATAAACTTAGAAACAAGTGGTAAGATTGTTGCAATAATTCCAAATATAAACACAATAACTCACTCTTTTATCCTAAAAATTTCATTTGATAAAAAAGAGTCTAGAGTTTATCCTGGTATGTATTCTAAACTAATTATTGAACCTTTGAAATAAGGCATTTGTATGGAAAATAAAGAGTTTATAAAAAATATAGATAAAGATTTAAATATAGCAGGAAGATTATCTCTTTCTTTTATAAATCACCCATTAACCCTTATATTAGGAGTGTTTATTTTGATTCTTGGATATATTTCATTAGTATTTATGCCAAGAGAAGAAAACCCACAAATAAAAGTAAGTGGAGGTTCAGTTATTGTGGTACTTCCAGGAGCAACACCTAGTGAAATACAAAAAGTAATAATACAGCCATTAGAAAAAAAGATTAAAGAGATAAAAGGTGTTGAAAATATCTACTCTTTTGCTAAAGATTCTGTTGGAATTGTTCAAGCTCAATACTTTATAGGACAGGATAAAGAAGAATCTAATCTAAAACTTTATGATCAAGTTATGAGAAATATGGATTTAATGCCAAGTGGAGCTATGCAACCTATTATAAAAACAATGGATATGGATACTGATATTCCAATAGCAACCATTGCTTTTTATTCTATGAAAAAAGATGGAAAAGATTTAATCTCTCAAACCCAACTTTATAAAGAAGTAAATAAAATTACAAGAGAAGTAAATAAAATAGATAAAGTTGCACTTGTTGATTTAAAAGGTGAAAAAAAAGAACAATATAATATCTTAGTTGATTCAAATAAAATCTCAGCATATAATTTATCTATTGCACAAGTTATGAAACAAGTTAAATCATTATCGTATAAGATTCCAAATATCAAAGGAAATACTAAAAATGGAGATATAGTTGTTTTTGGGATAAAACAAGCTATTCAATCAGAAAAAGATATAGAAAATATAATTATTTCATATCAAAATAATGTTGCTATTTATTTAAAAGATATTGCAAGTGTACATCGATCTTATGATATTCAAAATAATAAAGAAGCTCAAATATATCAAAGAGATGATTTAGGAAATTTTGAAGAAATAAAACAAGTTACAATGAGTATTTCCAAATTAAACAGTTCAAATTCTGTAATTATAAATGAAAAGATATTTGAATATATGAATTCAATAAAAGAAGATTTAATCGAAAAAGATATTGCCTTTACAATTACAAGAGATGATGGATATACGGCGAATGAAGCAGTAAATTCACTTGTTCAAAGTTTAATGATTTCTATTATTATTATTGCAATTTTACTTATTTTTACTTTAGGATTTAAAGAAGCAATGATTGTTTCACTTGCTGTTCCTATGATTTTATCTCTTACTCTATTTGTAGGGTTTTTACTTGACGAAACAATTAATAGAATTACCTTATTTGCTCTTTTAGTATCACTTGGAATGCTTGTTGATGCTGCTATTATTGTAATTGAAAACATACATAGACATAGAAAAGAAAATCCAAATATTGATATATCAATAATCTCTATAAATGCAACTAATGAAATTGGAAATGCAACAAATATAGCTACCTTAGCAATTATAATGACATTTATACCTATGTTTTTTGTAGGAGGAATGATGGGACAATTTATGCATCCTCTTCCTATTTTTATATCTATTGCACTTGTAATGTCATTATTCGTAGCTTATGCTTTTACACCATATTTAATCAAAAAAATTTATAAGGTTAAAAAATGAAGTTAGAAAACTTTATATTTAATATTTTAGAAAGTAAAACAAAATCATTTCTTGTTTATCTTATTACTTTTATCTTATTTACTTTAAGTATTGCAACTTTTCCAACAAAAATTATAAAAGCAAAAATGCTTCCAAGTAAGGACTCAAATAGTTTTTCAATTTATGTGGATTTAAAAGATGGTTCAAGTAAATTACAAACTAAAGAAGTTACAAGATGTATATCTTCAAATCTTCAAAAAAATGAATTAGTTACAAATATATCAGTATTTATAGGAGAGGGTCAACCTTTAGACTTTGCAGCATTAGTTAAGCAGAGTGCATTAAAAGACAAGCAATCCCAAGCTGAGATAATGGTAAATATAAAAAAAGCTGCGCAAAGAGATATCACAAGCTATAATTTAATAAGTAATATAAGAAATGACATCAAAAAAAATTGTTCTAAATATGATGCAAATATAAAGTTTATTGAATTACCTGCTGGACCTCCTGTATTAGCTTCTATTGTTGCTGAAATCTATGGTGGAGATACTTTTAAATCAAGAAGAGACTTCTCATACAAAATTGCTAAAATATTAAAAGACCAAGCTACTTTAGTTGATATTGATATTATGGCAGATAAGGATTATATTAAATATGAATTAAAACTCGATAACAATAAAATTATAAAAAGTGGTATTAGTTTAGAACAAATTAAAAATATTCTTTATTTAGCATATGAAGGTATGGAAATTTCAGTTGTAAATGAAAATAAAGCTGAAAATCAAATTCCTATATTTTTAAGACTAGATGATTCAAGACTATTAGAAAGATCATCAAAACAAAGTTTAGTAAATAAATTACAAACATTAAAACTAGTAAATAATCAAGGATTAATGGTTAATTTAGCCTCTTTTATAAGTATCAAAGAAGTTATAAAAGAACCAACTTTAACATCAAGAAATCTTAATATGATGATAAATGTAATAGCTGAAACAAATAAAGATAGCCAAATATACCCTCTTTTAGATGCACGAAAGCAAATGATAAAAGAACTTAGTAAATATTTTATAGTTACAAAGACTGATATGTTAAACCTTTCATTTAAAAATAAAAATACAAATGAAGAATTTTATTTAGTTTTTGATGGTGAGTTAAAAGTTACAATAGATACTTTTATAGATTTAGGAGGAGCTTTTATAATTGCATTAGTTCTAATATTTTTCTTAATGGTAATGTATTATAAAAGTTTTGCATTATCAGGAGGAATAGTTCTATCTAGTTTTATATCAATAGTCGGAGTAATCTTTGCTCACATTATAATGGATATTATTACAATAGATACATTCTATTTAACATCCACCTCTTTAATTGGATTTATTGGTTTAATTGGAATAAATTCAAGAAATTCTACTTTAATCATAGATTTCTCAAAACAATTAGTTATAGATAAAAACCTAAGTATTAATCAAGCTATTGCAAAAGCTACTGCAACTCGTTCTAAACCTATTATTTTAACAGTTCTAACAATGGTGTTCGCTAGTTCTCTTCTAGCTACAGATGCAGTATTTGGAGGCTTAGGTGTGGCTTTAATAGGCGGAACATTAATATCATATATTGTATCAATGTTCTTTGTTCCTGTAATTATAAAAAATCAATTACATAAAATTATATAGAGTATTAGAAGCCTTGATCTTCTAATGCTTTTTTATCCTCATTAACACCTGTTCCTCTATCCTATAACAATGCCAAATAATAACAACTATTAAAATAGAAGGGTTTATATGATTATAATTAATTGTATAGAAAAATTAGTATCTCTAATATAAGATTTTGTCTTAGTTTTATGGATTATTTACTCTTTTCTAAAGGATAAAATGAGATAAAATATTTTTTAATTTGCATGGGAGGAACACTAATAAGCTATTATATTTGATAAAGATTATTCAAATTTATCTATAAATCAAAGACCATTGCGATTTCATCGCAAATAGGAAAATGTTTACAACGAATACAATCTGCCCATATTTTATGCTCAGGGATAGCTTCTTTTTCAATTACTCTAAATCCTGTTTTCTCAAAGAAACTTTGTGCATATGTTAAAGATAATATTTGTTTTAATTTATATAATCTTCCTTCTTTAATACACTCTTCTACAAGTTTTTTTCCAAGATCTAAACCTCTAAAGTTTTTTGAGACAACTAAGCTTCTAACTTCAGCTAGTCTTACTGAGTGAATATGTAAAGCTGTAAAACCAGCCATTACCCCATCAACTTCAACAATAGTATAAGACCTGATTGTATTAGCCATTTCATCTTCCGTTCTAAGAAGAATATTTCCATTATCAACTTCATCTTTTACAAGCTCTTGCATTAAAGAAATAGAAGATACGTTAGGCTTGTGAAATTTAACTTCCAAACAGATACTCCGTAATTTTATTTTGAAGAGCTTCTACACCCTTTTTCTTTAAGTTAGAAATAAATATACCATCGGGATTATCTCTTTTTAATTTCTGTAAATCACTTTGTTTTAATTTATCTATTTTAGTAAAAGCATTAATGATAATTTGATCACCTCTTTTATTAGCTTTTAAAAATTCATCAACATTCTTATCAATTGATAAACCAATATGTCTAGAATCAATTAAATGAACAAATATCTGTAAGCATGGTCTTTTTTCTAAATATCCAGTTAAGTTAGAGTTCCAATCTTTTTTTAAACTTTTAGAAACTTTTGCATAACCAAATCCAGGTAAATCTACAAATCTAGCATATAAAAAAGGAACTTCTTCTTTATCTGTTTTAAACTTAATATTAAAATAGTTAATAAGCTGAGTTTTACCAGGAGTTGATGATGACTTTGCTAAACCTTTTCTATGTGTTAATGTATTTAATAATGATGATTTTCCTACATTAGATCTACCTAAAAAAGCTACTTCTGCCTTATCTGGACTTGGTGAATCCATAATACTCTGAGCTGATTCCATAAAGTTTGCTTCAACTATTCTCATTTATTACTTTCCTTACTTTTCTGAGCCACGCTCAATATTTATGATAAATCTTACTGGTTTTTTATCATTACCACTTACTTTTGCTTCACCTGATAATTGGTTTACATAAATTTTTTCACCATAAATCTTTTTATCATCATTCTTTTCTTGTAAAAATCCATTACCAAGTACTGTATATTCTTGTTTTATTGGAGAATAAATTATTTTATTCCCTTTTCCAACATAATGTTTTAGTTTTGTTATAATTTCAAAATCTACTTTTCCTGTTGCTATATATTTTGAAGGAATTTTTCCACTACTCCCTTTTTTATTTATAAAAAACACTTCTACTTTCTGTGCATTTAATTTATCTTTTCCCATTTGTATTTTTACATTTCCAGTGAAAGTTGAAATACCTTTTTTATCATCTGCTTCAAAATTTTGTGCATCAATAATAAGTTGTTGAGTTTGCGCTAATAAAAATGTTGAACACACTAATAGACCTGCTAAAAACTTCATTATTTACCTTTATCTTTTATTTTTTATTTCAATTTTAAAATGTACATTATTAGACTTTATATAATTCTTTGTTCCATCTAAATATAAGTTAGTACCTTTTATAGAATTATTATGATAATAACCATCATAAGGCACGCTATTTCTAGCTAATCTTGTTTTAAGATTATAATCTAGAGCATCAGTATTTAAATTTATAAAACTATCTCTATTATATTTCACGTCTTTTCTTAAACTTAACTCATCACCTTTTTTTATAATCACTTGAGCTTCTAAAGTTTCGATTTTATAATCTTTTTTTTCTAAGTTATTTCTTAGAAGAATATTTGCATTATACATTTCATCTCTTGTCTTATATCTTATAGCATTGCTTGCCTCAACAGTTCTAGATAAATTTTTATCTGTTAATGTATACATTAATGGTTTTTCAAATACTACTAAGGGAATATCTTTAATATCAATATTATTTTCTCTATTTTCAACAGGAATGAAATATGCTCCAATTGCTAAAAGTAATAATAAATAATTAAAAAGTTTTATATCCATGCGTTTAAAAAGTCCTCTTCTAATCCATCTTCTTTACAAATATAATCAATCATTTCTCTAACGGCTCCACTACCACCTTGGTTCTTGCATACAACATGTACAAAATCTTTTAAATAGTGTACTCCATTACATGGAGTAAAAGAAAGTCCTGCTTTCTTAAGCATTTTATAATCATTTAAATCATCACCAATGACTGCAACTTGATTCCATGAAAGACCTTCTTTATCTAAGATACTTTGTAAAACTTCATCTTTATTATGAACACCTTGATGTAAATGATCAATTTTTAAATCTTGTGCACGTCTTTCAACTATTAAAGAAGTTCTTCCTGTAATTATTGCAGCTTTTTTATCAAGTTTTCTTGTCCATGTAGAAATTGCTAAACCATCCGCTACATCAAATGATTTTAATTCATCACCACTATTAGTATATGTAATTTGTCCATTTGTTAATGTACCATCAACATCTAATACAATTAATTCAATCATAAAATTCCCTTAGTACTTGGTATTCCTAATCTTTCATTTTTAACAAGTGCACGTCTAAGTGCAACCGCAAAAGCTTTAAAACTAGCCTCTAAAATATGATGTTTATTTCGTCCTCTATCTTGAATAATATGAACTGTTAATCCAGCATTTCCAGATAATGCATGAAAAAACTCTTCAGCTAATTCAACATCGAAATCACCAACTTTTCCTGACACATTTACTTCATAAACTAAATAAGGTCTATTTGATAAATCTAAAGCACATGTAGTTGCTGCTTCATCCATTACAACAGTAGCATTTCCATATCTTTCAATTGCTTCAATAGGAAAAATCTCTTTTTTTAAAGCTTTTCCTAAAACAATTCCACAATCTTCAACAGTATGATGTGCATCTATATGTAAATCTCCATCACAAGATAAATCAATATCAATTCCACTATGCTTTGATAAAGCTTCTAACATATGATCAAAGAAACCAACACCTGTATTAATATTAGATTTACCAGTTCCATTAATATCTAATTTACATTTAATATCAGTCTCTTTTGTTTTTCTATTTTCTTCTACCATTTTAAACCCTATTTTCTAATTATAATTGCGTTGTTTAAACTATTTAAATCTTTAAACATTTGTGCTTGATTTTGTGAACCAAAACCTCTAATTAACACTTTATGTAAAAATTTATCATTTGAAACTACTTTTACTACGTCAATATCATATTGATTATTTAACATTGTTTCATATTTTCTTTTTGTTTGCATTGCACCTTCTAATTTACTAAATGCACCAACTTGTAAATTATAATTATAATGAACGATAGTTCTTTCTTCTATTACCATTGGAGTAATCGGTTTTACTATTTGTGTTACTGTTTTAGGTACGGGTACTTTTTTATATGCTAGTTTAACAGGGGCATTATAATTTTGTATTTCGCCATTATATCCTAAAACAGTTATTTTTACCCTTGCAGTACCTTTTTTAACCATATCAATAGCATGAGCTGCTGTATTTGATAAATCAATAATTCTACCATCAACAAACGGACCTCTATCATTAATTCTTACAACAACACTCTTACCATTTTCATGATTATCAACCTTCACTACTGTATTCATAGGTAAAGTCTTATGTGCAGCAGTTAATCCATACATATTATATGTTTCACCATTAGAAGTTTTTTTTGCATGAAAATTTGGACCATACCAAGAAGCTATTCCTCTAAATTGGTCATTAACGTTTGCAATAAAAGGATGATATCTTTTACCAAATACAGTATATGAACGAAGAGTAGCTCTATGCATTGCTTTTGAGTTTCTTATTCCACTATTTGACGTGTTTTTATATATTTTATTTATATCTGAAGAATTAACTTCATGTTTTTTAGATGAACAACCTGTTATTAAGAATGTTCCAACTACTAAACTTGTAACTAATGTATATTTTAATAAATTATTTATATATTGCAATTTTTTCTCCAATTTTTATTTTATTCGATTTTAGTTTATTATCTCTTTTTAATTTTTTTATATTAACTTTAAATCTATATGCAATTTTATCTAATGTATCCATTTTTTTTACTTTATAAATGATTTTTTTTCCTGAAATAGAGTTTCTATTTTTTCTTGGAATGATAAGCTTTTGCTTTAATTTAATTATACTACTTTTTAATTTATTAGCTTTTTTTAAATTTTTTATGGAAACTTTATATTTATTAGCAATAAAACTTAAGCTTTCACCTTTTTTTACTATATGATTTTTTTTAGTTTTTTTACTAAGTTTCTTTTCAATAGGAATAATTAACTTTTGTTTTAATTTTAATTTATTTGACTTAAGTTCATTAAAGTTTTTTATAAAAGCGTATTTAACTTTATATTTATATCCGATACTTGATAAGGTATCACCTTTTTTTACTATATGAACTACAAAAGAATTGTTTTTAATCTTATTTTTATTTCTATTATAAAGTTTTAGCTTTTTATATGGAATATTTACATCATAATAAGTAGCATCAATTGGTAAGATATATTGTTTAATATGTTTATTTATTTCAGTAAGTTCAGAAAATTTCATATTCATAACTTTTGATAAACTTCTTAAATGTATTCCACCTTTAACTCGTATAGTTGTTAAAGAGGAATCAATTCTTCTAATAAAAATATTACTTTTCTGAAAAACTTTTTCATTTGCAACCATTGCTAGAACAAGTATTTTTCGTAAGTAAATTCTACTCTCTTTAGGTAGATATTGTCTATTGATTTTACTTTGAATTCTTATTAAATCTGTAGCGGTTAAAGGAATCTTCCATTTTCTTGTAGCTTTATAAATTCTATTGACTTTATAAAAGTTCTTCTTTGTAGCCATATACTCTTTTATTGTCTCTTTATACTCTTTTATTAGAGGTGTATTTTTCTTATTTGGGTTAATAATTAGGTACTTATCAATTGTTGCTCTAGTTAGTGCTTCAATAATTCTTCCTTCTCCACAGTTATAAGCAAGAATTGCTAAGTACCATTTTTTAAATCTATCATGGTGATAACTTAGGTATTTTGAAGCTGCTTTTGTTGACTTAATGAAATCTAATCTTTCATCAACATAATCATCAAGTCTAAGATCAAAAAGTTGTGCTGTTTTTGGCATAAATTGCCATAAACCTACAGCACCTGTATAAGATCTTGCATCAATTTTAAAATTTGATTCTGCCATCGATAAAAACAGAAAACTTTTAGGTAAACCTTCTTTTATTAGTACTTCTTGTATTTTAGATATATATGCTGATGATCTTTTTAAAGTAAGTTTATAATGATGTAATTGATTGCGTTTTAATAATTTATGATACATTTCTTCTAATGTTTCATCATTAATAAAAGATTTATCAATATCTAGTTCTTTTAAAATTCTATGATTTTTTTTTGTATTATATGAAGCTTGTAAAGTTGAGAATAAAAAGGTCATACATAAAAGTAAACCTAGTAATATTTTATTCAAAGAATATCCTATTTCTTAATATTAAGTAGATATTCTACCTAAGATAGACTAGAAAACTCTTTAAATAAATTTATAGCATTTTTTGTAGTAAGATTATCAATCTCTTCTCTAGATACTTCTAATAATTCAGCCATTTTATCAGCTACAAAAACTGTATAATATGGTTCATTTCTTTTTCCTCTAAAAGGATGAGGAGTAAGATAAGGAGCATCAGTTTCTAAGATTAATTTATTTTTTGGAATTTTTGGTAATACTTCTATAAGTTTTTTTGCATTCTTAAAAGTAAGAACTCCACCAATCCCAAAATAAAAGTTATGATCAGCAAGAGGTAGTAAATGTTCACTTGCATTATAACAATGAAGAACACCTCCCACTTGTTTAGCATCATAATCAATTAATATCTGTTTTGAATCATTTGAAGCTTCACGTACGTGAACAATTAAAGGTTTATTTACTTTTTTAGCAAACTCAATTTGAGAAATAAAAACCTCTTTTTGTTTTGCAATATTAGCTCTTTTTTCTTCTTCATCTTCAGGAAGTCTAAAATAATCTAATCCACATTCACCTACTGCTATACATTTAGGATGGTTTATATATTTTTCTAAAACTTCTTCATCATACATATCAATATCATAAGGATGAATACCAACTGCAAAAAATACTTCATCATATTTTTCTGCTAATTTAATAGCCTGAGGAAGGTCATTAAAATCTGCCCCTGGAATTAAAAAACCTTTAACATCATGTTCTAAGGCATTCTTAATTACTGTATCAATATCTTCATAGTATTGTTTGTTGTCTAAATGACAATGAGTATCTATTATTATGTTAAAAACCTTTTTTCTACTAAGTTTAATAAGCCATTTATTTCAGATAAATCAGAGCTTTTTATCCACGCATCAATACCAAAGTTTTTAAATGCATCATAATCTTCTTCATCATCAATTATCGCTACTGAAACCGATTTCTCTTTACATACTTCCACTTTATTTTCTTCAAATTCAAAGATTGAATCGATATTTATAATAATAATATCTGCTTTATCACTTATTCCACTATGGAAATATTCAACTTTATGTTCGTCATTAAAAGACGAATCATCAATTTCACAAAATGTAATTATATTCATATAAAATCTCCTAAATTTCTTTAATACTTTATTTTATCTAAAAAATTATTAATTTCAAAAACTATAAAATATATCTAGCTGTGTCTTCGTTATCAACAATCTTATCAAGTTTATCTTCTACTAAAGTTTTTGTTATAATTACTTTTTCACCCTTTTTTTCATCAGCGTCAAAAGAGATATCTTCAATAACTTTTTCAATAACAGTGTGTAATCTTCTTGCACCTATATCTTCAGTCATTTCATTTGCAGTAACAGAATACTTAGCAAAAGCTCTAATTGCACTATCATCAAACTCTAATTCAACTTCTTCAACAGCTAATAGTGCTTCGTATTGTTTTAATAAAGAGTTCTTAGTATTAGTTAATATCTTATATAAATCTTCTTCACCTAATGATTCTAATTCAACTCTTAAAGGAAATCTTCCTTGAAGTTCTGGTAATAAATCACTTGGTTTAGAAACATGAAAAGCACCTGCAGCAATAAATAGAATATGGTCAGTTTTAACTTGTCCAAATTTAGTTTGAACTAAACTACCTTCAACAATAGGTAATAAATCTCTTTGAACACCCTCTTTACTTGGGTCTTGGTTTTGATTAGTTTTTGAAGATGCAATTTTATCAATTTCATCTAAAAATACGATTCCCCCATTTTGAGCTCTTTTAACAGCTTCAATTTTAATAGCATCTTGATCTAGCAAAGATTCACTAGCTTCATCTCTTAATAGAACTTTTGCATCTTTAATACTTACTTCTTTTTTAATTTTATCTTTATTCATACCACCAAGCATCTTATTAAGACTTTCTTGCATAGAACTCATATCCATTGGCATATTTGAATCTAAAATCTCAACATGAGCTTTTTTAGAAACTTCAATTTCAATCTTTTTATCATCTAATGAACCATCAAGAAGTTTTTTCTCCATAACATTATATGTTTTGATAAATGATTCTTTTGCATTATCAGTGGCTGTTGTCGGAAGTGGAGGAACTAAAATTTCAATAATTTTTCTATGAACTTCACCTTCAATTTTATCTTTAATTTTATCTTCATATTCACGAGTTACAATATTAATTGATTCATATACTAAATCTCTAATCATTGATTCAACATCTCGCCCAACAAATCCAACTTCTGTATATTTTGAAGCTTCAACCTTTACAAAAGGTAAAGACATCATTTTTGCTAACCTTCTTGCTATTTCAGTTTTACCAATACCCGTACTACCAATCATAAGAATATTCTTTGGCATTATTTCTTCTTGTAGTACTGGTTCTACTTTCATTCTTCTATATCTATTTCTTAAAGCTAGCGCAATTGTTTTTTTTGCATTATCTTGTCCAATGATATAATCATCTAAGTATGCAACAATTTGTTTTGGTGTTAAATCCATACTTTTCTAATCCTCTATTTTTAGTAATTTAATATTTTGATTTGTATAAATACAAAGTTCACCTGCAATCATTAAAGATTCTTTAACAACTTGCTCTTCATCTAAGTCTGAGTGTTTAGCAAGAGCCCTAGCAGCAGAAATAGCAAAGTTTCCACCTGAACCAATTGAAGCAATACTTCCATCTTCAGGTTCAACTACATCACCATTTCCACTTAAAATAAAGATATGTTCTTTGTTTAAAACTATCATCATAGCTTCTAATCGTCTTAAAACTTTATCTTTTCTCCACTCTTTAGAAAATGCAATTACAGCTTTTAATAAGTCACCTTTTGTACTTTCAAGATGAGTTTCAAACATATCATAAAGGTTAAATGCATCAGCTGTACTTCCTGCAAAACCAGAAAGTATTTGATCTTTATATAGTTTTCTAATTTTTGTAGCATTACCTTTTAAAACTGTATTACCAAAAGTAACTTGTCCATCACCTCCAATTACAGCTTTATTCTTACCTTTATATGCAAGTATCGTAGTAGCATCAAACATCTAATTATTCTCCAATGATTATAACTTCTAAAGAGGCATGAACTGCATGACCTAATTTACAATCAACAATAAAAGTACCTTCTGCTTTGATTTTCTTATCTAATGATAAGTTCTTTTTATCAACTTCAATTGAAAATTGAGTTTTTAACTCTTCTGAAATCTCTTTATTTGTTACAGAACCAATTAAATGACCATTTGCTCCAATTTTGTGTTTAATAGTAAGTTTAGTAGCATTTAATTTTTCGGATAAATCTTTTGCAAGAGCAAGTTCTTCTGCCTCTTTTGCTTCTTTTCTTTTTTGATCAGCTTTATATTTTGCTAACACAGCATTTGTTGCATGTAAAGCTAAACCTTTTCCAATTAGAAAGTTTTTCCCATATCCATCTTTAACATCTTTAACTTCACCAGCTTTTCCAGTACCTTGAACATCTTTAATTAATAAAACTTTCATATTATCTCCATGTATCTAAATTGGCAGTATTTTACTATAACTTAATATAAAAGAACCATAAGATTTTAGGAGAAGGTAATTTTGTACTAACTCTAATAAAGAAATTATGCTAAAAAATAAATGCTAAAATCAAAATGGAAAGTTTTAGTATAGGGTTTCCCTGTACTTAAAAGTAAAAGTGATAGTAGAAGTATTTTGATAAAACTAACACAACAGGGTTTAGATACAAAACCTATTGTTTTCAATAAAATATCAAAAAAACTATTAGAACAAACGTATAAAAAATGAAAGATAACTTTAACTAGTTTAATTAAAATTCATAATCTCTTTCATCATTAATTCTTCATCTCTTCTATATGAAACTGTAATACCTAACTCTTCTCTTGATGCTCCAAATCCTAAAAAACAATCTTGTTTAGATACTAATTCAACCATTCTATTAAACATAGCATCATATCCTTTGTCTTCATCGATTTTTTCAGAGATAAAGATGACTGTATAGTATGGTTGTTTGGGTGTATCTATAATCAAAGACATATTCTTTTAACTTGCAATATCAAGAGTATTTGGCAAATTTTGTCTAATATTCCTTTTTTTAACATAATTGTTTAAACCAATATGATTGTTATATCCTAAGAGTTTTGCAATCTTTCTAACTGATAATCCAACAGATAATAACTCTTCAATTTTATCTCTTTGCTTATCAAATTTAGATTTTTGAATAGTTCCTACTGGTTTACCTAAACTAACACCAGATAATTTTTTTGCTGTTAATGCTTCTTTAGTGCGAAGACTCATCAAATCTTTTTCTAATCCAATAGTCATAGCGATTACACCTAGAATCATTTGAGTTAACATATCTTTATCATCTACTAACTCAAGGTTTTGTTTAATTACTAATATTCTTATTTTATTTGAAAGTATGAATTTAACTATTTCCAATATAGTTTCAATTGTTCTTCCAAAAACATTTAGATCATAAACAATAATCGTAGTATTTTTCTCACAGTTTTTAAGTAATTCAAGAATGTTTTTTTCATCACTTGGAATGCTTATATCTATCTCAATATTTTTATAAATATCAATATTATGTTCTTTTACATAATTATTTAATATATCTTTTTGTTCCTCAGTATATTTCTCATTATTTCTGTTTATTCTAGTATATATAAAAACATTTGACATGATTATTTCCTTAACATAAAGTATATTTTTAATATATAAAATTACATAATGTTTAATTATATATATTTAAAGTTTATACATAATGTTAACAAAAGTATTATTAATTTTAGTTTAAATTTACTCAAGAAACTCCACATATTCATTCTTTAAACAATATGTATTTACACATATTATTATACAGTTTGAATTAAAAGTCTTTTTTTGATATTATCTTTTTGAATATATAAAAGTTGAAAGGTATCTTTTGAAAATTACTGTTGCAATTTCAGGAGCAAGTGGAGCTAATTTAGGACTTACTTTTGTTAAAAAGATCCCTAAAAATATTGAAGTTTTTTTAGTACTTTCAAAAAGTGCAAAAATTGCTCTAAAATTAGAAAATGGAATTTCTGTAAAGAAAATTTTTGAAGAACATTCCAATGTTAAAATCTTCTTAGATTCTAATATAGCGGCACCAATTGCCTCAGGTTCATTTGAAGTAGATAAAATGATTATACTTCCTTGTTCAATGAATACCCTAGCAAAATGTTCAGTTGGAATTGCAGATTCATTGATAACAAGGGCTTTTACAGTGATGCTAAAAGAAAAAAGAGATATTATTTTAGCCCCTAGAGAGATGCCTTTTAATTCAATCGCATTAGAAAATATGTTAAAATTATCTAATTTAGGAGTAACAATAGCTCCTCCTATTCTTGGATATTATTCAAGTCAACAAACATTAAAAGAAATGGAAAATTTCTTAATTGGTAAATGGTTTGATTTACTAAAAATTGATAATAACTTATATAAAAGATGGAAATAAAAATGCCTAGAAACCTTAAAGATAAAGAATCATATAGAAAAGCTATATATAGTGGTACTTTTGACCCTATTACAAATGGTCACTTAGATATTATAAGTCGTGCTGCGAATATATTTGATGAAGTAATTATTGCAGTTGCTAAAAGTGAAAGAAAAGGACCAATGTTCTCACATGATGAAAGAGTAAAGTTTGCAAAAGTAGCTACAAACCACTTAGAAAATGTAAGGGTAGAAGGTTTTGATACATTACTTGTAGATTTAGCTACACAACTAAATGTAAACACTATTATTAGAGGATTAAGAGCTGTTTCAGATTTTGAATTTGAATTACAGATGGGTTATGCAAATGCATCTATCAATGATAAAATTGAAACACTTTATCTTATGCCAACATTAGAAAATGCCTTTGTATCATCAACAATTGTACGAGAAATCATTAGATTTGATGGTAAATTCCAACATCTAGTTCCTAAAGAAGTATTAGAATGTATGTAGTTGTAGAAGGTATTGATACAGCTGGAAAATCAACACAATTAGATTTATTACAAAAAAAACATTCAGATGCTATTTTTACAAAAGAACCAGGTGGTACTGATATTGGAATAAAATTAAGAAAAATGGCTTTAAATGGTGAAGCTAAATCACCAATTGCTGAAATGTTTTTATTTCTAGCTGATCGTGCTGAACATATTGAAGAAGTAATTGTTACTAATAAAGATAAATTAGTAATTTCAGATAGATCAATGGTCTCAGGAATTGCCTATGCATCAACATTTCCTTTAGAGAAAATGATTGAATTGAATTTATTAGCTACTAATAACGTGCTTCCTTCTCATATTATATTACTAGAGTTGTCAGCTCAAGAGTTAAAATATAGACTATCTCAAAAAGAGAATGATGCAATTGAGTTACGAGGAATTGAGTACTTAATAAATATTCAAAATAGAATGAAAGAAACTATTACAAAACTTGGAATAAACCATTTGTTTATTGATGCAAGTTTAAAGATAGAAGAAATAGAAAAACAAATAGAGGATTTTTTAAATGAGTAAAACTGATAATAAAGCGATAATACAAAGTCTTAGAGGAATGAAAGATATTGTAAATGATGAAAGTACTTTATTTACATATTTTGTAGATAATACTTCAGCTATTGCTAAAAGATATGGATTTTCATATATGGAAACACCAATTTTAGAAGAGACTGCTTTATTTAAAAGATCAGTTGGTGAAAGCTCTGATATTGTAAACAAAGAAATGTATAACTTTACAGATAAAGGTGAACATGAAGTTTGCTTAAGACCTGAGGGAACAGCCGGGGTTGTTAGACACTTTGTACAGAAAAAACTTGATCGTGCTGGTGGAACTCAAAGATGGTATTATCATGGACCAATGTTTAGATATGAACGACCTCAAAAAGGAAGATTAAGAGAATTTCATCAATTTGGTTGTGAAGTATTTGGAGTTGAATCAGTTATTGAAGATGCAAATATTATAATGATGATTAAAGAGATTTTAGAGTTCTTTGGAATTGGCTTTAAATTACAGTTAAATTCTCTTGGTGACCAAAACTGTATGCCACAATACAAAGAAAATCTAGTTAATCATTTATCTTTTTTTAGAGAAGAATTATGTGAAGATTGTCAAGTAAGAATTGATAAGAATCCTATTAGAGTATTGGACTGTAAAAATGATAACTGTCAATTAAAGTTATCCAATGCACCTAAAATTACAGATAACCTATGTGATTCATGTAATACTGACTTTGAAAAATTAAAAGAGATTTTAGATTTTAATGATGTTAAATATGAAATTGATACTAACCTTGTAAGAGGTTTAGACTATTATTCGAAAACAGCATTTGAATTTGTATCAAACGAAATTGGTGCTCAAAGTGCAATTGCTGGCGGGGGAAGATATGATAAGCTTGTAGAGTTCTTAGGAGGTCGTCCAACTCCTGGTATTGGTTTTGCTATTGGAATTGAAAGATTACTTGAACTAGTTAAGATGAAGGAATCAAAAGAAGATATAATCTATATGGGTGCATTAGATGAAGCTTCAGTTAATATAGTTTTAAAAATTGCAAATGCTAAAAGAAAAACGAGTAAAACACTTGTTGAATATACACCTAGAAATTTTAATAAACATTTTAAACTTGCAGAAAAAGTTAATGCTAATATTCTTGCACTAATTGGAGAGAAAGAATTAAGTGAAGGAACTATATACATTAAGAATTTTATAACTAAAGAAGAGAAAACTATTAAGTTAGAGGACTTCTAATCTTGAATGACTATGGAATTGATATTTGGAGTGATGAAAACTTCATAATCAAAGATGGAGAAGCTAAAGTAAATTATGAAAGTAACCCATCATTAATATCAATAGTCAAAGAAGTTCGAGATCAAGACTTTAAAGGTCCTTTACTTTTAAGGTTTCCTCATATAACTAAAAAACAGATTACAACACTTTATAATACATTTAACACAAGTATAGATGAATATAAATACAATGGAACATTCAATGCCGTCTTTCCTTTAAAGGTAAATCAGCTACCAATGTATATCCATTCACTTATACAAAATGGAAAAGAGTTCAATTATGGTTTAGAAGCTGGAAGTAAAGCTGAACTTGTAATTGCAATGACATATAATAATATTAACTCCCCAATAACAGTTAACGGCTTTAAAGATAAAGAAATGATTCATTTAGCATTTATTGCTAAGAGTAAAGGCCATAATATCACACTTATTATAGAAGGTATTAAAGAACTGGAAACAATAATAGGTATTCAAGAAGAAACTAATCTTCCCTGCCCTAATATTGGATTAAGAGTTAGACTTCATAGTGGAGGAAGTGGCATTTGGGCTAAGAGTGCAGGTATAAATTCTAAATTTGGATTAACGTCTACTGAAATACTTGAAGCATACGAAATGATAAAAGAAAATGAAATGATTGAGTATCTTACGATGATTCATTTTCATATTGGTTCTGCTATGAATTCTATAAAACCATTAAAAAAAGCATTAAGAGAATCTGGTCATATATATGCTGAACTTAAAAACCTTGGTGCTAATAATTTAAATGCAATTAATATTGGTGGTGGTTTAGCTGTTGAATATAGTGCTTATGAAAGAAATAGATTTTATTCTTTAAGAGAATTCGCAAGTGATGTTATTTTTACATTAAAAGATATTGCAAAACAAAAAGGTGTTGAAGAGCCTAATGTTTTCACAGAATCAGGAAGATTTATATCTGCAGCTTCTACTGTTTTAGTTGCACCTGTTTTAGAACTTTTTTCATCAGAATACGAATTAGATCATCTAAAATTAAAAGAAAAAAATCCACCATTAATTGAGGAATTACATTTACTTTTTAAAGATATGATAAAAAGAACTTCATATGAATATATGCATGATGCTATTGACCATATGGAGTCTTTATTAACTTTATTTGATTTAGGATATATAGATTTGCAAGATAGATCAAATGCTGAAATATTAACGCATCAAATTATTAAAAAAGCAATTTCTCAACTAGAAGTTGAAGATTATGAGGAATTAAAAAAATTAGATGAAAATATACAAGAAAAATACTTATTGAATTTTTCTATGTTCCAATCTCTTCCTGATTATTGGGGAATAAACCAAGAGTTTCCAATAATGCCACTAACACATCTTGATAAGAAACCAACAAGATCTGCATCATTATGGGATATTACTTGCGATAGTGATGGAGAATTACCTTTTGATTCAAAAAAAGCTTTATATTTGCATGATATTGATTTAAATAAAGAAGACTATTTTATAGGTTTCTTTAATGTAGGAGCTTATCAAGATACATTAGGGATGAAACATAACCTATTTTCACACCCTACAGAAGTAAATGTAGTTTTTAAAGAAGCTAAAGTAGTACTTGAAAAAATCATAGAATCTCAAACTATTATTGATATTCTTGAAGATATTGATTACGATACTTCTGACATTAAAAAAAGACTTAAAGAAAATTTAGATATAAACACATATAAAATATTAGAAAAATATTTAAACGAAAACAATTATTTAAAAACAATTTGGAGTTATAATGACTAAAGAAAATGAGACAATAGAAGAGAAAGAAAAAAATATTTCTTTTTGGGCTCAAGTAAAAGAAGACTTTACTGTTCCTAAGCAAAATGATCCTGCACTAGATTCGACACTTGAACTATTTTTTAGCTACCCGGGTGTTTGGGCAATTATCAACCATAGAATTACTAATAAATTATATGTAAGCGGTTGGAAGAAAACAGCGAGGGTTTTAGGTGGATTATCTTCATTACTTACTAAAACAGATATTCATCCAGCAGCAACAATAGGTAGAAGAGTATTTATTGACCATGCAATTGGTGTTGTAATTGGTGCAACTACTATAATAGAAGATGATGTACTTATTTATCAAGGTGTAACTCTTGGTGGAGTTAGTTTAGATAAAGGTAAACGACATCCAACTGTAAAATCAAATGCAGTTATAGGAAGTGGGGCAAAAGTTTTAGGAAATATCACTATTGGAAAAAATTCTAAAGTTGGAGCAAACTCAGTTGTAGTGTGTGATGTTCCAAAAAACTCAACAGCTGTTGGTGTTCCTGCAAAAATTTTAAAAAGAGATAATAAAGACAGCAAGTTTACACATGATGATTTACCAGATATTAATAAAGAAATGTTCAAATACTTAATTGAAAGAATTCATGTTTTAGAAACTGCAGTTAAAGAAGAAGATGGGATTGATGTAAGTAAAAAAGATAAAAAACTTGAAGAAGACTACGATAAATTCATTAATGCAATGAATTCAATTAAAAAGAAATAATAAATATGTATGATTTAGCTGCTTTTGGAATTGTTACTGGTTTTATATCAGGATTCTTTGGTATTGGTGGAGGTATGATTTTAGTACCTATGC
>Ga0105357_10000115_pt1 | contig 36159 bp, 30 predicted proteins | sample GOMGulsemesocosm_4_FD_83660 | JGI IMG/M metagenome (GOLD analysis project Ga0105357, IMG submission 83660) | Methane-oxidizing microbial communities from mesocosms in the Gulf of Mexico - GOM15B Gulf of Mexico | ecosystem: Environmental > Aquatic > Marine > Cold seeps | place: USA: Gulf of...
AGCGCCTTTTTAAATGATGTTTGACCTTACACCGCAGTAAACGGGAAGTCATTTTGAGTATGAGACATAAGTATCCAAAGCCAGCACCCACCGTGCTTTTTTAATGGTGATAGATAAGGCCGGTCTCCGGGCTAGAGTTTAACGTATCTTGCTATCGTGATACTTAAAGCTCATTACCGTTGCGGGGGCAGCGATGGAATAACTTACCATACTTCCCGATTATCCACTTAAAACAGCCTTTAAGCGGCACCTTACAACTAATTTTAGCCACTCAATATACCCAGTGCACGCACTGCTGACAAGTACTAAATAGGCATAGATAAGGGCGCTGCATAACTTACCGAAAACAACGCCAATTTCAGAGTGTTTTTTATACTCAGTTGCAGCATACAACTTCCTTACAAGGGTTTAAAACAATGGCTTTGCTCTCTTTTTGCTGTTTTTATCAGATTTAATTTTATACATGTTGCTATGAATATTGATCAGCAGCGACTTGATTGCTTATACTTAGCACATGAAAAACCCGATACTCAATGACAATACCCAGTCCTTGTTTGAACTGGTCATTAAAAATTCTAAACAGGCCTCTGTGGTTAATAAAGCACCGCGAGAAGAGCATTTTTCACTGAACCCAGTGCTAGATACCCAAGGCGCGATAAGTTTGAGCCCCGCGCAAGATTTAGACACTGATCTAAATGCGTTAACAATGGGTAGCTTGCGAGATACAGCAATTGATAGTGATGCATTTTTGGCGCTGCTGTTAGATCCTGATGATATTGGAGCGCTAATAGAATCTAATATTCAAGCAACACCTGATAAAGCAGCTGAGATTAACCCTATTTTTTCAGGCTCACAAAATCACAGTATTTTAAAAATTGAAGATGTACTACATAAAGAAGATAGTTTAGATGAGCTGCTGCCCCCAAATGACGATGACAAGTGGTATTTATATGGCGGTGAGCGAGCCATCGATAAGGCGATATCAGGGCCGGGCATGCAAGATATCCACGACGCATTGTTATTACAGCAGTTAACGGCACAAAACTACGTTGAATAACGACTTGACTCCTCGCTCTTTTCTCTCAATAAACCCACCACTATATGCAGTGCAAATATCAGTTCATCGTCCGTTGCCGGTGCCATCAACGATATACGCACCGCCGCACAAGGGTCTGTTTGTAATGCGTTAAAATATGTTGCATTGGAGACGATAACACCACGTTTTTCAAGCGCCAAACAAAAGCTATCACTGCTAAATTTCGCTGGTAATTTAAGCCATAGATGATAGCTAGTAGGCTGAGCTAGATATTCAAACCCCACCAGCAGTTTGGCGGCTATACGCTGACGCCTGCTCGCCTGCTCGCTTTGTAAATGCTGAATTTCTGCAGCCTCTTGTGCAAAAACTAGCCGTGTCGCCAACGCCAACATCAAAGGTGCTGGCATCCAAATACTCAGCCGTATTTGCGCATCAATTCTCGCTTTGTACTGCTCGGGGGCTGCTATATAGGCCACTCTTAAACCGGGAAAAACTGACTTTGAAAAACTCGTCAGATAAAAGCTGTCACTTGCGGTGAAATTTGAAATAGGCGGTAACTCGGGGCTTAAAAAACCGTAGACATCATCATCAACTAACTTAAGTTTATAGCGCTCAACAATGTGGACTATCTCTGTCCGCCTAGCAACAGACATCACTGCAGTGGTCGGATTTTGATGGGATGCCACCACGATTAACATTTTTAGCGGTTGCGTATTACACGCTTGCTCTAAAGACTGCGGCGTCATCCCTTGATCATCCATGTCGATAGCCACCAACTTTCGCCCCAGCTGACTCGCCAGCGATATAATGCCAGGATAACAATAGCTTTCTACGCCAATACAATCACCCTCATCAGTCAAACTGTTGATCAACACCATTAAGGCGTGTTGCGCACCACTGCAAATACTGATGCCTTTTCCGCTCAAATCTACTCTTTGGCTAAGCAGCCAATCTTTAGCTGCGCGCCTATCGGTTAAACTGCCTTGTGCGTTGTAATCCATTAAGTCTGAAATTTGCGGCACAGCTGCCAATTGCGCCAATTGCTTGGCTAAATAGCTTTCACCGATCGACAGCTGCGGCTTAATGATAGATAGGTTTATACATTGGTGTCCCTGCGCACGGATAGCTTGAGCCATCACCGGAAAACTCGCGACAAAACTCCCCTTGCCAACGGTGCTTTGTACTAACCCCTGCTCATAAGCATAGCGGTACATTTTACTGACTGTTGCCACGGCTATCTGCAAATGCCGACTGAGCGCCCGATGAGTCGGCAGCTTATCCCCTGCCCTTAACGTCCCTTGCTCTATCGCTTTTTTTAAATGCTCGAACAATGCCAAATACAGAATTGGCTGCACTTTTGCCCGCTTATTAAACCCTGCCAACCAACTCAGCCCGCCTTCACTAAGTGGCGTTTTTATTTGCATGCTCAATTTACTCTCTGCCTCTAATATCAATCAATTTCCAACTTGCAAAGCAGTCCATCGCAGGACTTCAGTGTAATCACTGTCAGAGTCCTAATGCGAGGAACCATCTAGTAGTACAATCCATAACATTGTACTACTATCACTGACTTAATCTCAAAACACATTAAGTAAACAATACTTTTGTACCTTATATATTAAGACAGCTACACTTAATCGACGTAACTTAATTTTTGTATCTAAAACGAACAAATTCGCTTCTTGATTGACATAAATTAGGCCCCTAACATGATTCAATATACCGACAAAAGCCTGTGCAAAATCCGCACTATCACCACTTTTTTGAGTTTGAGTAAAGTCCAATCTAGCTGGAAACATCGCATTGCTGATGCTGCGAATTTTTGCCAGCAGTTAACTGCTCAATTCAAGCAAAGCGGCTATCAAGTACAGAGCATTAGAATTGTCACTAACCCCTTCGGGGAATACCTCAATACCCAATCTGTGCAAACTGCCAGTGCTGATTTGGCGCTACTCAACAGTTTGGTCCAGACATCTAATCAATGTGGTACTCGTATTCGCTTTGCGATTGGTGAAGCTAAAAATGCCCACGAAATAAGCCTGCTACCCGAATTAATTCAAAAATTCAGCGATCTTTGCAATGCTTGTATCAATATTCCCATCGATGAAAATGCAATATTAGACAATCATTTGATTGAACACGCAGTGGCTACTGTGCAAAAAACCAGCCAAATAACTGCTAACGGCCAAGGTAATTTCAATCTAACAGTCAACTTCAACTGCCAACCACAGATTCCCTATTTTCCGGCTAGTTATCACTTGAGTGAATTGGGTGATCGCTACGTGATAGGTCTAGAGACACCAGATCTGCTGGTCAATGTATTGCAAGCTCTGCAACAACAACCTCATATTTCGAATCATCAAGCGCGCATGCAACGCTGTTTCCAAGTAATGCACAATGCGCTAAAACATCATACGCAGCAGATTAGCAATATCATTGATGCAAGTGATATCAATAGTACTTTTTATTTTGCGGGCATTGACAGCTCCGCCGCTCCCTCCAAAGATTGCGCCAGCATGGTCGATATTTATCGGCTGTTGGGTGTAGCTTATTTTGGTGCGCCGGGAACCACAGAAGCTTCGGCTCTGTTAACAAGAGTTTTCAAATCCATTGACAATGTACCACTGATTGGTTTTTCTGGCTTAATGCTGGCTGTCACTGAAGATACTGGACTGGCACTTGGTACGATTAATCAACAATTTGATATTCGCACATTACTGACCAATAGCGCGGTGTGTGGCATCGGCTTAGATACCGTCCCTATTCCTGGAGACACTAGTGCGGAAGACATTGCGGCGCTAATGCGTGATACAGGGACTATGGCGTACAGACTTAACAAACCTTTAACTGTGCGCTTATTTCCGGTGCCTGGCTTAAAAGCGGGAGATATGACGCAATTTAGCGGGGATGATCTATGCAACTGCGCAGTAATGGCGGTATCTTAAACCGAGATAAATAAAGCCGCAACAATCTTTGGGGCAAGCCCTTGCATTTAGGCCTGCCCAATTTTCGGTTGCGCAGGCGCAGACTTCTTAAGGCTATTAGCGAAGCAGTCCCATGGTAAAATCAGCTATTTCTTCATGCCATTGATACTAGCGATGTACGAATGAGAGCTTGGTAAAATAGCCATTTCCAGCGTTTTTTCAACGCTCAGTGAAGGTTTTTTGCCCGCTATGCCTCAGCTGTCATGGATACCATAGAATTTGTGCTTTTTACTAAATCAGCCCCGCCAAAAGTGGCTAATGTTAAACTTTCTAATCGCGAAGATGGATTAATTTACCTCCGCCATCGGTATTTAGGACGTTTAAACAAACCGCTAACATCAAATAATAAATTGGCAATGCCTGTCGGTTCGATTGAAAAAGGCGACAGCTGAGGGAAGCTGATTGCGCTCCTGCATTCTTAGCACCAAAAGTTAGCGCTCTTTTTGAAATCAAAAACTTACACTTAGCAAAGAGTATTACCATACAATCGCCTGTATTAGAGAGCCTGCCGCTCTTTGTTGTTTTCTCAAATAAGTCAGTTTCCAGCCCATTATTCACACTCATTAACAAAGAGGTGAGTCCTCTATCAAAAGCAAATGCAATGAGAAAAATCACGCAACATTATATAAAATAGTCTCCTTAAACAGACACTTTAATCATTTCTTTTAGATTTTTTCTTTTTTAAAACGGTATCATTATTACAGAGACAGTTATTAACACTCTTTAGCCTGATACCTTTTTATTGTAAGCGCAACAATACGTTATCACTTCTCTATACCTCACTAATGCATGGGACTAACGTGATCTTAAAATACTGCTTGTTACTTTTATTATTTTATATTGCCTGCGCAGTGCATGCTACAGAACCAATCGTTTGGAAAATACAAACCAATAAACCTAGTAGCAGTTATTTGTTTTTAATCGAACAGCAAATGATGCAGCAAATAGAGCTCGAGAGCTCTGCTGAATTAACGTTCGACCTCAAGGGCGAAAATGGCTTTGTCAATCCGCGCAGTGCCTATAACGCCCTGCGCACAGGAAACATTGATGCCATGTTAATGACTCCCTCTTACTGGGGCAGTGCAGACCCAGTCTTTGCCATCATGGGAGATTTAGTCGCCGCTTGGAACAGCCCCCAACAATATCTAAAATGGCTAGATAAAAGCAATGGCATCAAACACTTACAAAATGCTTATGAGCGTGTTGGACTATTGTTAATTGGCTATTGTGTCGGCACCGCCGAATCCCTTATCTCGCGGACCCCCATCGCGGATGTAGATTCGCTGGACGGCATCATTATGCGCACACCACCGGGAATGATCAGTGACTTTTTTCGCCTATTAGGCGCAAAAGTTAAAAATATCTCCGGCGGCAAAGTGCTACAAGCCCTTGAGCAAAAGCGGATTCAAGCGGCCGACTTTTCAGACCTCGCAATCAACCAGCAAATGGGCGCCTATCGCATTGCCAAATATAGTAATTATCCAGGGTTTCACTCTATGCCGCTGTATGATTTTGTGGTCAGAAAACAAAGTTGGAATCAATTAACCAACAAACAAAAAGACATAGTACTTAGTGCCGTCAAACAGTGGCAGTCTAAAGCTTATGCGATAACACAAACACATATGGCAACAGCCGTGATGAAAGTACTGTCACAAGGGGTGACTCTTCACACTTGGCATCATTTAGAATTAAAAAAAGCGCGCCAGAGCGCAAAGATTGTCTGGGATAAATACGCCACAAAAAGCGATCAGGCAAAACAATTAATAGCAGAGCTCAAACGATGGCTGATAATCGAGGGCAATATCGATGAGTCAAACTAAAACTAATCAAGAGCTACAAATATTTCAATCACTAGCTTCGGCAATTTGGGTTAGCGATAAGTGGCGTTTTTCAAGGTCCTCACAGATAAACTTTCTGCTATTTTTGTGTGGTAACGGCCATACCTTTGCAATTAAAACGTGATTATCATTGTGCATTACTGTCTGTTTATCATTATCTTCCAACATTTTTTCTAAATACGCAGCTAGTTGCTGGCGACGGTATAGTTTGTTGGTTGCATTCATGAAGCACCTAAATTTGTTAGAAAACCTATGGAAGAGCAGATAAACCCAATGCGGCTTAAGCATGAAAAACTGCATTCAAAAATGCGGTTTTAACAACTGATTCAATATGTCCATTTACGCTAGAAAAATCCGTAACAGAGACACACTCACGCCGCTATTTCGCCAATTTATTGCCGTCTATTATCTTTATTCGCTAGTTTATGCCCAGGTTTCCCGGTATTTCCTCTGCAAATTAGTCCGTATTTTGTCATAGAGTATCTGGCACTTGTTACCGTTTTATTAAATCAGAGATAAAATCGACATGCCTTAAAAGGTACATAATTAACTAAAAAGGTCACAGCTATTTACCTAGCGCGCTGCTTTGCTAAGATGCTCGAAACTATTAATCAGGTATAAAAATGTCTAACTACCGCCATGCCACACCTCCCGCAGATGCTCAGCAACGCCGTAACGCCGCGCCCGTTGTCTGCTACAATGTCGAGCAGCTACCTAAATACGATCACCACTTTTATCAGTCTGCACGTAAGCAATTAACCAAAACCGATGAGGTCATTGTTGCACCCAGAGATGGTGCTGCATTTAAGGTACCGGCTGGACATTTTTTCCGAATTAGCAGTATTCAGGGGCCGCAAGTAGGCGATTTAAATTTATTTAATGCCAATAATCTTGAAGAGCATTTTTACAGTGGTAAGACCCGACAACTTCAAGCCAGTCACTTAACCACTGGGGATAGACTCTGGTCAAACATGCCCAATATACGCCCCATCGCCACTATCACTCACGACACTCTGGACTGGTACGGCTGGGATCAAGACGGAGCCAGTGTGCACGATGTGATTGGCACACGCTGCGATCCATACACTAATCATATGCTGCATAATGAGCACTACCACTATTGCTGCCATTCAAACCTAACCCGCGCCTTAGCCAGCCATCTGCAGTGGCCATTGGCCAAAGCCGAACCTTTTGTGCACGATGTGATGAATGTCTTTATGTGTACCGGGTTTACCAAAGATACCCATCAGTATTTTATGAAGGCCAGTCCGGTAAGACCCGGCGATTATTTAGAGTTCTTTGCAGAGATTGATTTATTAGGTGTGCTTTCGGCCTGCCCAGGAGGAGATTGCGGCAGTAGCCATTCGGATGATGCCACGCCATGCTACCCGTTGAAAGTTGAAGTTTTTAAACCATCACAACAGAGCATCAATACTTTTACATCATTTAATACAAGTGGTTACAATGGGTTACATTCAAATTAAGCAGTTATGTGCCCCTACATAAGCTCTCACAGAGATCATGCCACTGAGATTAGCTGCCCAATTCACGTCCTAGAAAGAGAGCATAATGAACGACTGTGCGATCTTGCAACCCCAGCATGAAGTGGTATCTATATTCCCTAGCGATCAAACTCGTTTTTGTCTGTAGGGAATGTAGCCGCTTAAAATCAATGTAAAAAAAGCACCAGTTAATCTAGGGATTAATACTCAACCCTTCTACACCTAAACACCATGCCAAGCAGTACATTGAAGTCACTGATTCAGCTATGCTTGCTACTAAACATAATGGCTATCCACTCACAGAAAAACGCTTGTTTAACGCCCTCTAGAAACATTGCCGCCGCTAGCTTGAGCCGGCGAACAGCAATAGCCACAACTTGGAATGGATCAGGCTGCGCCATATAACTGTAGCTAACCATCTTAAGATCCATTGGTGCAGCTGCAATAAGCCTCTACTCTTTGAAGGCACGACTCCTTAAAGGCACTACAAAACTCTCCTTCGCAGCCTAATATATCTATCCTAGGTAACTATTTACCTGTGTACTTAGCAATCTACTCCTCTGCCAAAGCGATATCTTGCACCCAAAACTTAAAAAACAGCACTGATAGCAGCGCGAACACCACCATGCAGGCCACCATCGGAAAGGACGAGCCGTCATGAAAATAACCCACTGCAAATGTTGCAATCGCGCCGAGTGATATTTGAATAAAACCGGCGAGCCCCGAAGCGGTACCGGCTAATTTTGGCGCCACACTTAAAGCCCCCGACATACCATTAGGGATTGCGATGCCGTTTGAACAGGCAACCAACGTCATGGGAATAAACAGCGAAGAAGGATGATTAAAACCACTAAAGCTGTAGTAGAGCAATACACCTGTACCAATGATTAATAATAGGCAAGCGATATCCAACATTCGTTTTGCTGAGAAACGCGTCGCAAATCGCCCTGAAATAAAATTGCCGAGCATATAGCCGATGGAAACCATCACAAAATAGAAGCCGTATTCGCTGGGTAGTAAACCAAGCACTTTGGTGGCGTAAAATGGCGCGCCTGCGATAAAAGCAAAAAACACACCCGAGCCAAAAGAGACGCCTAGTACATAACCTAGATACTGACGCTTCTTAAGTAACTGCTGATACTTCTGCATGATATTATTGAGTTTCATATCACTGACCAATTGATGATTAGTCTCGTGTAATTTCGCCATAGAGAACAGCAACAAGATGCAACCAAAGACACTGACCAGATAGAAACTTGCCCGCCAGCTCGACCACTGATCTAAATATCCACCGATAATCGGTGACATCATCGGTGCCACCGCCATCACCATGGTCATATAACCGAGAATACTGGTGGCTTTTTGGCGATCGTATAAATCCCGCACAATCGCTCTAGTGATAACGATTCCCGCGCAGGCACCGGCTGCCTGAAATATCCGTCCAATAATTAACTGCTCTATATTGAAAGCCAACGCGCAGGCAAGGCTGGCAACAACGTACAGACTAACACCTAGTAAAATGATCGGCCTTCTACCAAATTTATCTGACAGTGGCCCTAAAATAAGCTGTGTAAATGCCGTGGCAAATAAATATAGAGTCAATGTTAACTGAGCAACATCATAGCGAGTGTTCAGTGCCTCAGTCAGGCTTGGCATAGAAGGTAAAAAGATATTTAACGCCACAGGCCCTAGTGAGCTGAGCAAAATAAGTAGGATGATATGCGGCTTGGCCACACTGTGTGCTGTCATTTTCAATCGCCTGAGGGTAGCTGTATTTGCGGATATTCAATATATAGAAAGATACGCGCGCAAGACAGATATAATTAGAATTAAAAATTATTCTGGTTTCTCAGTGCATGAGCCACTATGATCCTAGATTCTCTATAAAATTCAAACAATAAAACCGGAGGGCTATATGTCCTATCAACCTAGTGCTGATCGCTATCAAAAAATGTTATACAACCACTGCGGCGCAAGCGGCCTAAAACTCCCTGCTATCTCTTTAGGTCTTTGGCATAACTTTGGTGGAGATACCCCCCATGATACTAAGCGCGACATATGTAGAGCGGCGTTTGATCTTGGAATTACCCATTTTGATCTAGCCAATAATTACGGACCACCAGCGGGTAGTGCTGAGTCGGCCTTTGGTGAAATTCTCAAAACAGATTTTAAAGGCTATAGAGATGAATTAGTGATTTCTTCTAAGGCGGGTTATGAGATGTGGGATGGCCCCTATGGAGAATGGGGCAGCAGAAAGTATTTAATGTCTTCTTGCGATCAAAGCTTAAAACGCTTAGGTATTGATTATGTAGATATTTTTTATTCACATCGATTTGACCCAAATACCCCACTGGAAGAAACGATGGGGGCTTTAGCCTCTATTGTTAAATCAGGTAAGGCACTTTATGCCGGTATCTCCTCTTATAATACCCAGCGCACCCGCGAAGCGGCGGCTATCTTAAAAGATCTAGGCACTCCCTGCCTGATCCATCAACCTAGCTACAACATGCTCAATCGCTGGGTAGAAAAAGAAGGTTTAAAAGTAGAGCTACAAACCTTAGGCATAGGCTCTATCGCCTTCACGGCACTTGCCCAAGGCCTACTTACCAATAAGTACCTTAAAGGTATTGATCACAATAGTCGCGCCGCCCAGGGAAAATCTCTCAACCCCGAGCTACTCAGTGAAGAGAACCTTAATAAACTAAACGCACTCAATGATATTGCAGCGAGTCGCCAGCAGAGTTTGGCACAGATGGCGCTCGCCTGGATTCTGCGCGATGGTCAAACCACAACCGCTTTGATTGGCGCATCACGAGCCTCTCAAGTAATCGATTGTGTTGGCGCATTAGATAACTTGGACTTTAGTGCTCAGGAACTGACTGAGATTGATAAATACTGTGACTTTGGCGACATTAACTTATGGGCTAAATCTTCACAGGGATAACACCACTAAAATTTTTCGACAGCTCTGCTCTGTAGCTCATAGAGATAAAATATTAGCCCTAAGGACTCAATAGCTTGATGATCATCTCCAAATTTGTAATCACAGCTTTGATTGATCGCCATACAAGCTTTTGCACTTAATCAAGAAAGCTTGTGCCAATCATTAAGCAAACTAGAGCAAGCGCTATTTTGGTACTACCTTTGAGGCCGGCCAGTCCGGCCTCAGCATTTAAATAATAAGCACAAAATTGTGGTATTTGCGTGCTTTTCCTCGACACCAAAATATCGAAATTGCCTTTTTATTCATCACTCAAGCAAAGTCCACGCCTTGTTAAGCCCGCCCGCTTTAATTATACTGCGCCGTTTTCACCCAGATCCCAGCTATTATGCGTCTTTTAAAATCAACGACTCACTGTGCAACCAACACCAGTGGCACTACCTTCCATCGTCGTGCTGCACGCGCTATTATTCTCGATGGCGAACAAATACTCATGCTCTATACCGAGCGATACCATGACTATACACTGCCCGGTGGGGGCGTCGATGATGGTGAAGATCTAATCGATGGATTAATACGTGAATTAATGGAAGAGACAGGCGCTAGCGATATAACCAACATCCAGCCATTTGGTTGCTACGAAGAGTTTAGGCCATGGTACAAAGACAACTTTGATACTATGCATATGCAATCATTCTGCTATACCTGCAACATAGGCACTACTCTGGGCGACACCAAACACGAGGATTACGAAATAAGCAATGGTATGCGCCCGCTTTGGGTTAATATTCACACAGCGATTAAACACAACCATCAAACCATCAAAAACAGCCATAAAAAGGGCCTCTCAATTGAGCGAGAAACCTTTTTGCTGGAGTTAATTGTTAAGGAACTACTAAGCTGAATTACTCACAAGCTGCAGGCGACAGGAAATACCTAATAACCGCGACCGATCAGCCATTTCCTGAATCATCTCTGTGCCGCAAGCTTATTATTGCTGATATCTGTCGCTAACGCTCTCGCCAAGTTATTAGCACACAAGGTGAGGTTCTGCGTGGCGCAGGCCATTGCCTGCTGCATAGAAATGATTCCCGGGGTAATACTAAACACACCATTGAGACCCAGTTGCTGCAGCGCACTGAGATCTCCATCGACGGCACCTGCCAAGGCAAATGCGGGACAACCTTGTGCCTTGGCACGCCTAGCCACCCCGCAGGGCACTTTGCCACTGACACTTTGCGCATCTATTCGCCCCTCGCCGGTGATCACTAAGTTAGCACCTTGCAGATGTTGATCAAAATGCAGCGTATCTAACACCATATCAATACCGCTTTTGATATGCACATCGATAAACCCAGAAAGCCCTGCAGCAATACCGCCCGCAGCGCCTCCCCCCTTAAGCTTTGTCACATCGACCTGACAGTGCTGCTTAATAAGGCGACTAAAATGCGCCAAGTTATCTTCTAACGCTAACTGCATTTCTTTGGTCGCGCCCTTTTGCGCGGAGAAAACGGCCGTGGCACCACCTGGACCTAAAAGTAGATTCTCGACATCACAGGCAACTTCAAAGCGCACATAGTTAAGTCTTGCATCTATTTGATCACTATCAATAGTTACCAGATCTTGTAATGCGCCACCGCCTAGACCAATCTCAAGGCCTTGGCTATTGAGCAGCCTAACACCAAATGCTTGTAACATTCCGGCTCCACCATCATTGCAGGCGCTACCACCTAGGCCTAAAATAATATGGCGGCATCCGCGATCCAGCGCCGCCATTATCAATTCACCCGAACCTCTGCTACTCGCCAGCATTGGGTTGCGCATATTCACCGCCACTTGCTCCAAACCTGAAGCTGCTGCGACATCCACAACCCCGGTATTTGTCAGCGGTAATACACCCCAGCGGGCATCAATGGGCTCCCCCATGGAAGATGTTACGCAACTGCGGTGAAACTCGCCCTCACAGGCATCAACCAAGGTTTCGACAGTGCCCTCGCCGCCATCCGCAAGTGGTATTTGCAACAACTCAGCATGGGGGAATACCTGCTCAAAACCTCGGGCAATGGCAGCTGCTGCCTCCTTTGCCGATAAACTTTCTTTAAATGAATCTGGTGCAATCAATATTTTCATACACGACCTATTTTGCACAAATATGGCTATTTATAACTATGCATTATTGTTCAATACCGTGCAGCTGCAACCATGTTTTCATTCTCTGGCATGCCAACTGTGGATCTCTAATAACACCTGCCGCATCGGCGAGCCTAAAAACGTCACAATAGTGGCTAATTGACCGCGCTGACTGTATACCACCTACCATACTAAAATGTGTTTGGTGGCCATTGAGCCAAGCTAAAAACACCACTCCCGCTTTGTAATACTGGGTTGGAGCTTCAAAAATTTTGCGTGAAAGTGCAATGGTTGGCTGCATTAGTGCGCGATAGCCATCATTATTGCCCAATGCTAACTGCTCCAGTGCTCTGGCCGCGACAGGCGCAATCGGATCAAAAATTCCCAACAGTGCATGCGAGTAATGTTGCCCGTCACCCTCAATCAGTTCAGGGTAATTAAAGTCATCCCCAGTAAACATTTTGACACTCTCAGGCAGTGCTCTGCGCAAGCTGAACTCGTATTCCTTTTCCAGTAGGGAGATTTTGATACCCTCTACTTTTGCTGCATTTTCGCCGATAATTTCCAGCACCGTTTGCATATTGATAGCAACATCACTACTTCCCCAATAGCCACTTAAGTGCGGGTCAAACATCTCTCCCAACCAGTGTAAAATCACCGGGGACTGGCAACCTTGAAGCAGTTCGCTGTACAGCTCAATATAATCATGGCTACTTTTTGCCACACTCGCCAGGGCTCTGGATGCCATTAAAATTACCCGCCCGCCGGCAGCTTCAATGACTTCAATTTGCTCAATATAAGCCCCTTTCACATCCGCCATGGTCAAGTTTGAGAAATCTGTCAATTGATCAGTGCCTGCGCCACATGCCAAGTCAGCCCCGGGTGTTATTTTGGCGAGCGCCAGCGAGCGCTCTATAAGTTCGCGAGAGGTCGCCCAATCAAGCCCCATGCCACGCTGTGATGTATCCATCGCCTCGGCGATTTTAAAGCCCATACTCCACAAGTACTCTCTGTAAGCAAGTGTTGCATCCCAATCAATTGCTGGCTCACTGTTCCATGGGTTACGCTGACGCAGTGGGTCCGGCACGACGTGAGCTGCCGCATATGCGATACGATTGGTAGCAATACTGGACGAAAAAGCGCTAAATCCTGACGACAAACAATTGTAACGTTCCAATTTTCTATCGTTAGATACTAAAGTAAGCTGATGCATGAAACTGGTCCTTAATGGTTATTAACGGATAAAATTCATTGAAGTAAACGTATCATTCTGTTTTTTGGCGATGCGCTGAGCATTGTTCAACGATCAGAACAGCCTAATTATCATAAGACTTTAGGGGATATTACCAAATTCAACCAAAAAACAACTGACAATTTTTGACCTATTAGATGTGAACAAATTACTTACACGTTAGTTAACAGAGAAAGTATTTATCTTGAACACCCAATGATCTTTGCCAAATACCAATTAGAACGTTACAATAAAAAATTCTTGATAGCAATAATTTATTCACTATTCACTGACGAGTGATTAATATCAACTCATTTTTACTGACCCTATTTTGGAGCACACTTTGAAATCTAATTCCATTACTATCCCGGATGTCGCTAAAGCGGCGGGCGTTTCAAAGTCAACTGTGTCACTGGCATTGCAAAACAGCCCTAAATTGCGCACTGAAACCAAGAAAAAAGTGATGAAAGTCGCCAAGCAACTCGGCTATGTTTACAATCAAGGTGCCGCCAATTTACGGCGCCGTTCATCCTCGATGATTGGCATGATTATCAATGATTTAACTAACCCTTTCTTCGCGGAACTAGCGATAGCACTAGAGCGTCATTTTAGCGAGGCAGGTTATGTTGTGATGATGGCCAATACTTCAGAAGATCGCGAACAACAAGATAAGGTACTGCGCGCTTTTTGCGAACACGGTGTCGCCGGTATATTAATCAGCCCAGCGGTTGGCACCGCCCAACAAGATTTTGAATCGTATTTTGCGCGCGGCTTACCCATTGTCAGTGTCATGCAACCTATCCCGGGGGCCGAGTGTGACTATATAGCCCCCGATTATCAGCAGGGCATTCAAACGGCAACCCAACATTTGATTGACCAGGGAATGGAACGCATTGCTTTTCTCGGTGGCCGTTTAGATACAGCCGCCTACCAGGAGCGCAAAAAAGGCTTTTTAGCCGCGATCGAAAATGCCAACCTCGATCCCGACAAAATACAAATCGTGCCTTGCCCTGTCACCCGCATGGCCGCCTCAGAAGCAGTGCAAGCACTGATAAACCAAGAACACCCACCACAAGGTATTGTCTGCTACTGTGACATTGTTGCATTTGGCGTGAACTTTGGATTGCGCAACAGCAACTTGAAAGTTGGGGTGGATATTGCCGTCACTGGGTTTGACGACGTACTGGCCTGTGATACCGTTAGCCCACCGCTTAGCAGTATGCGCCCGCACACCGATCAGCTGGCACGCCTGGCCTCTGATAGCCTAATTCAAAAACTGCAAGATCCAAGCCGAGCGGTCTCCAACCACTTAGTAAAGCCCAAGTTAATAGTCAGAGAGTCTTCGGTTTTACCTTGGGTGAAATAGCCAGCCAACAGTACTGACTTATGCTCTGCTCACCAACAACATTGCAGTATGTGAATCATTCAACCGCTATGCACATTCACGCTTAGGCACATGAAAGCTGTATAGCGCTTACTCTTATTCCCTTGCTTGCGCTGTTAATGACGAGTACTGTTCAAATAGATAAGAGCGACTCTGCTTGACCTCAACCAAGTGGGTGACCAACTGTTTATCCTGTGTCCAATAGTGAAGATGATAGGCTGGGTTTTCCAATAAAAACTGCGAAGGCTGCTGTTGGGTCAGATCTAACAGTAGTCGCATCCCCGTGCTGGGTGCGGTACTTACGATAGTGCCAGACCAAGCGGTAAAGGTCGGTAAGTGCACATGACCGCAGAGAACCCCCTGAATATTTGGATATTTTTTAACGACATCTGCCAGTGCATCGGCACCTGCAAATCCATCGACATCGGTTTCTATCACTCCCAATTTCAGTGGGGGATGATGCATAAAAATCAGCGTGGGTTTGTGTTGGTTTTCTGACAGACGCCGCTCCAACCAACGCGCTCTTTGTTCACATACCTCTCCCCCGGGACACCCTCTAACAGTACTGTCCAACGCTATCAGGCGCACCTCAAAATCATCGATAACATAGTTGATAAAACACTCCCCTGCACTGCCAATAAAAGCACTAGCATTGCGCTTAAAAGAAGCCAATAAGCTCATTGCGTTATCGTGGTTACCGGGGATTACATAATAGGGAATACGCAATTCATCTAATAATTGTTTGGCATGTGAAAACTCTTCCGGCAAACCGCTATCGGTTATATCTCCTGTGACAATCACTAGCTCTGGGCTTGGCGACAACTGGTTAATATGTGCTACACAGCGCATTAAGTTGTCGCTCATCGGTGCGATGCCATAAGTTTTTTTACCAGCTGCGACAATATGTAGATCGCTGATTTGAACGATCAACATGCTATTCTTGCTCCTAAACACTCTACTATCATGATGGCGTTTTTTTGCGACTGACAAAAAAGTTAATCAAGGCAAATACGCTGATAGTCAGCACGATCATAAATGAAACTGCATTTAGTACCGGGGTAGAACTAAATCTAATCCGCGAGTATAAGTCTATAGGTAGCGTCGGATCTGAACCCACCAAAAATATCGTAGTGTTGATATTCGAAAAGCTCAATATAAATGCCACTACAAAAGCTCCAATGATGGCTGGGCGCAGAAACGGCAGTGTCACATACAATATCGCTTGTAATCGGGTTGCTTTTAAGCTCAGAGCAGCCTCTTCTAAGGTGCGGTCAAATTTTTTCAACCGCGCGGATACCAGTAACATAACAAAGGTCGCCTCAAAGGCAAATTGTCCTAAAATCACTAGCCAATAGCTAGGTCTAAATAGTTCGATATCGACACCAAAGTTATCTTCAATATGAACACCCGCAGCTGTAGCAGTCAGCAGAATTGAAATTCCCAAAATAACCCCCGGAATAACTAGCGGGGTCAATGCCAAAAAGTACAACAAACCTTTAAATCTAAACTGCTCCTCTTCAAACAGTAACGCTGCCATTGTGCCCACAATAGTCGCCATGGCCGCGACACTAAGGCCGGTACTGATACTGACATAAATACTCGAGATCAGTCCCTCATCGGCGAATAGCCCCTCTCGCTCATCGGTGGCAGCAAAGAACCAGTCTAAGGTAAAACCGTGCCAAGGCAGCGAAATAAAATCTGAATCATTAAACGCCAACACTGAGATTGCCAATAGTGGCATCACTAAAAATGTAAAGAATAAAAAAACATATACTCTATAACCGACCTTATATAAGGGCGAATTGGGCAGCGAGCGAATCATGACCCCACCTTTTCTAGTTTTTGACCGGATAATTTAAGGGCGACCCAAATAATTGAAGAAGATAATATCAACAGTAAAAATCCGAATGCAGCTCCCTCATTCCAGTTAAATGTTGAGAGAAATTCATTGTAAATCTGCTCTGTAAACCACAGCGAGTTCTTGCCACCGAGCAAATTCGGCGCTAAATAATCGCCAATCACCAACATAAAGACAATGATTGCACCTGAGACGATGCCCGGCATCGCATAGGGAATGACTATTCTGGTGAAAATAACCCACTTTGAAGCACCTAAGTCACACGCCGCTTCAATCAGCGAGTCATCCATGCTCTCTAAGGCCGACATCACGGGCAGCACCATAAACAGCATCGACATATACAACAAGCCAATGACCATACTAAAATTGGTATACAACATATTGATTGGCTCATCAATGATGCCAACACCGATCAAGAAGTGATTAATAATGCCGTGATCACCAAGCAATACCATCCAGCCGTAAACCGTCACAAGTTCACCTACCCACAGTGGAACCAACAACAATAACATCAAAAAACTGGCGTTTTTCCTAGAGGCTACTTTGGTTAAATAAAAGGCTATTGGGAAAGTGACAATAAACGCCAACACTGTGACACCAATGGCATATATTGCTGTTTTGACAAATGTCATCCAATAGATTTGATGACTAAAAAATTCGATATAATTACCCAGAGAAAAAACCATTTCACCCAAATCATCCTCAACCAGAAAAGAGCTGATAAACAGTTCCCCATGCGGGATAACAATCAGCGTAATCAACCAAATCAAAACCGGGATAATCAATAGATAGAAAGTGACATTAAAGCCTTTTTTAATTTCCATACTGCCACCTCATTAAAAGCACTTCACATCGTCACGATGAACGCCCACATTCAATGTATTGCCCTCGACAATGCCTTCAAATTGCGCATTTTGCGGCAGTGATATCAACAACTCTTCACGACTGCCGTGAACAAGGGTGGAAAGCTTAGTATTGGACCCGTCAAACAGAATAGTTTTAATAGTCACCTCAAATTGATCAATACCAGCGACATTAGCTGCAGGGTTGATGATTAGAGCCTCGGGGCGAATAAAAAGTGCTTCAGGAGTTATATCTAGGTTGCAGCTCGACAGCTTCCAACCACCTTTGGTCATTATTACTCCGCCCTCTTTCGACTGTAACTGAAAACGATTGGTATCACCGACAAAGCCTGCCACAAACGCTGTCTGTGGATTTTTGTATAAATTATGCGGTGTATCTATCTGCTCAAACTCCCCCTCGTGCATCACAGCTACTTTGTCACTCATCACCAATGCCTCTGATTGATCATGGGTAATATAAACAAAAGTGGTGCCTATCTCCTTTTGCAGTAGCTTTAGCTCAACTTTCATGTGTTCTCTCAGCTTTCTGTCTAAGGCTCCCAATGGCTCATCGAGCAACAGTATTGAAGGATTCATGACGAGTGAGCGGGCAATCGCCACTCGCTGCCTTTGACCACCCGATAGATCGGTCACTTTTTTATTATCAAAACCATTGAGGCCAACACGCTCTAACATTTCATTAACTTTAGACTTTATATCTGCGTTATTCAGCTTTTGTCTTTTCAGTCCGAAGGAGACATTTTCCCGTACATTCATCATCGGGAATAATGCCAAATTTTGAAAGACGATATTAACCGGACGTTTTTCAGGAGGAATGCCTTTCATGGATTGACCGCGAATCAACACATCACCTGCTGATTCTTGCTGAAAGCCTGCAATAATACGTAACAGGGTTGTTTTTCCACTACCGGATGATCCTAGAATTGAAAAAAAGCCACCTTCTTCTACAGCAAAATCAACATTTTTAACGGCTGTAAAATCATCAAAATGTTTTGAAAGATTTTTTATTGCTAAAATGTTATTCATTTAAACTCCATGTCGATGCGTAAAAAACCCCAAGTTGAAACCTTTAAACACAACAAGTTTCACTTTGGGGCAATGGTTTTTCGTGCAACGCTAAAAGCGTTTAGTGCAGGTTTATGATCTAATTTGCCGCTTTAATTCTATCAAGAACCTTAGCTTCAATAGACTCGAATCCGTCTGGTACTGGCGGGTGCCACTTGATGTTATCGATATCTGCTTTAGTGAAAGATCGCTCAAAGTCAGCCTTAATAGATGCATCTAAGAATTGTGCAGCGCCTTTAGAGGCTGTACCATATTTTTCACTGTTAGTGATCATTGCCGCATATTTAGGCTGTGATACAAAGTTAATCCACTGGTATGCAGCGCTAACATTTTTTGCCTTGGCTGGAATAGCAAAAGTATCGATCCAACCTAGCGCTCCACTTTTTGGTGCGACAAAATCAATGTCAGAATTAATTTTATGCAACGACCAACCTTTAGCATCCCAACCGGAAATCACGTTAGCATCGCCGCTTTTGATGATTTCAACTTGTGTATCGCCACTGGTCCAGTAGTTTTTTACCAGCCCTTTTGAAGCGATAAGTTTAGCTTCAACTTTGTCCATTAACGCTTTGTAGGCCTTTTTGTCAGCGTACAGCGAAAATGGATCTTCACCCATAGCAAAAGCAGCGCCAATCAGAATAGGTCTTTTGAGACGGTAAGAAATTTTACCTGCGTATTCAGGATTCCATAGATCTGACCAATCACTTGCACCAGGTGCCAACTTTTTATTGATGATCATACCTGTTGTTCCGTATACGTGCGGGACACCGAAAGATTCACCTTTAACGGCGGTATTCTTTTTAACGGCAGCGAGCATAGAGTCGATTAACAGGCTCGTTTCTACTTTACTGTAATCAATCGCTTGATAGATTTTATACTTCTCTTGAACTGCGCTAATTCGATCTTGGCTAGGTTGTGCTAAATCGAAACCAGCCCCTCTCGTCGCACGAAGTTTTGCGACCATTTCCTCGTTGTTACTGTAGGTGACTTTTACTTTGATGCCCGTTTCTTTTTCAAACGCAGTAACGATAGGTTTAAGTGCGTAACCTTTCCAGGTTATTATTTTTAGTGTCTCTGCAGCCATCGCTCCAGACGATAGAGTGATTGCCACAGTTCCTAGTATAATTTTTTTCAGGGACATAATTTCTCTTCCGTTAAATTAAAAGCAAATGTAGCAGCAACAGGCAAATAACATTGCAAGTGCATACCACTGATGAATAATTGAAAACTTGGACAATTTACATAAATCCCACCGGACCAAAACATTCCCACATGGGCAACAAAAAAGACCAAGTGCACACAGTATCCGTTTAATTACTAATAATCAATGCCCAGAAAAACTATTTTTATGACTTCATACTGTCATATTTAGCCGGCATTATTGTGCAATTAATAGCCCACCAAGCCTTAAAAACAGGCACATCTGGTATTAAAACGGCAATAAACTGCTCAAACAGCACATAAAAAGACTCAACAGGACAATAGTCAACATGATACCTACTTCGACAAAACTGACCATATAAGCAAACAAAAACCACCCGAGTGGGCATTTTAAATCAATCAAGATAACTTTACTTGCTGATCCTGCAGCGAAAACTAGAGATAACGGTTAAGCACCAGAGTAACGATCCTCTCAATTTACTTTTCCTCCATGATCTCTTAGAGCACTCCAATAGAAACAGAGAACTTACTACCACTGCTATGTTTGCGAATGGGCATTAGTTATCCCCTCTTAACCCTCGAGAGCGCGCAATAATATCCCGGTATTTCTCGAGTATTTTCTGCCTATTCACCGCTCTGGGTTCAATGACATCTATCGCCTGCGTTAAGCTGACTTCTCCTTTCACACCTAAACCTTTTCTCGCCAACATCGCCGTACCTAAGGCAGTGACTTCCTGATTGAGCGGCGTGAGGATACGCTTGCCTAATACATCCGCCAGAAATTGCTTGAAATAACTATTTGCTGCCAACCCGCCATCGACATGCACCGCATCTCCAAGTGGAGAAAGGGAATCCATGACCTCAATCACTTCTGCCGTTCTGACCGCAATACCCTCAAGCAGAGACTGCAACATGTCTTTACGGTTTATCTCAAGCGAGAGTCCTGCCCACAGACCAGCAGCGGATCTATCCCAATAGGGACACCCCAACCCAGACAGCGCCGGGACAAAGGCCAAACCTCGTGAAATAGCAGATTGCGCTGAAAAATCTTGCAGTTCATCATAGTCGCTGAACAGCCCTATACTGCGCGCCCAGTTGACTGCAGATGCTGCATTATAGACCCCGCCATCCAAACCAAAAACCGGCTTTTCACCGGGAAATTTCCAGCACAGTGTCGGCAATAATCCGCTGTTACCCGCATCACCAATATCGCTACCGGTTAAAGATTGGATAAACGCTCCCGTCCCTAAAGTCACTTTCGCGGCGCCCTTTTGGGTACAGCCATGACCATAAATCCCAGCAAACTGATCGACTAGCGACGCTGTTATCGGGATGCTCTTCCCCGCTAAAAGCACAGCGCCAAAGTCACCGATACTGTCTCTAATTTCAGCTAAGCAGTGAATGGGCACGCCAAACATCTCACAGAGCTCCACATCCCACTCAAGGGTATGAATATTAAACAGTGAAGTTCTGGATGCCGAGTTGTAATCAGTGTAAAAATTAGCGCATAACCTGTCTAAGAAAAAGGAATCCATCGTGCCTATTCGCAGCTTGCCTGCCTGAGCTAGCGGTTTAGCTACGGCGACATTTTCCATAATCCAACCCATCTTACTGGCTGAAAAGTACGGATCCAAAGGCAGCCCCGTCTTTGCTTTGACCTTTGCTTCAAGCTCCGTTTGTCTCATCTTCGACAACGACTCATCAGTGCGCATATCTTGCCAAATGATAGCGTTATAGATAGGTTTTCCCGTCTGCGCATTCCAGGCGACAATACTTTCACCTTGATGACAAATACCAATAGCATCAATAGCCGCACCCGCTGCACTGCAACTGTCTAGGCACTTTATAATATTCGCCAATATTTCTTCGGGGTCTTGTTCAACCCAACCACTTTGCGGAGTAATTTGGCGGTGGCCGATATTCATCGCTGAATGACAATTGCTTATCTCTGCACTGTCATTAAAAACCGCCACTCTGGTACTAGTAGTCCCTTGATCGATGGCCGCATATCGATAATTGTGCATATTTAACACCCTAAAACAAAATACTATTGCCGTTTACAGCTTCAACACTACTCACTGTTTGTACACTCATTCTCGCACCGTTATTCTGAGGGATGTTAAAGCGCTAATATCACCAAGCTTGCCCACTGGAATCAAGATCCGACGCTCTGGCAAAGTCGATAGTTTTTTACGCCAGAGAACTTCTGTATCGCTTGCAACAACCAGCTCTCCATGCACTGCGCGATTCATCCTTACTTGCAGGTGCTTAAAGCCCTTTAGCTGCCTCAACTTAATCCGCTGCGGGACTACGAACTTAATCGGATCATCACAACTTATAACAACCTCTCTATCGACACTAACAGGCGATTTGAACGCTAAATCATCCGCAATCCAACCACCGACACTGCAACCTTCTCGGTAACTCCAACCTGCGGTTTCGACAGCGCGCAACACATTTCCCGCGGCAAAATAGGCGGGATCTGAACAGCGACCAACCTGATCAATTTGCAGACCGCCGCTAGCAGAATCTACTCTAAGGTGAGACATTCTGCCAAGCGCTACCTCAGGCGTAAACTGTCCACTAAAAATAACCCCGTCACAATCGATGCTACGGCTCTCCCCAGTATGCGTATTTTTAACGCTGACCCCTTCGACCTTAGCCCCCCCCAATATGCTCTCTAATTCAGTATTAAGCAGTAACGGCACTCCCCTAAAATGAGCCAGTAACTCGCAGGGGTGACGCGCACTAATTCTAGAGTTGGCTTCAATCATTGCGACTGGTTTAACGCCTGCACTAGCCGCTGTTAGCACTGCGGAAAAGGCCACCAGCTCAGTACCGATGATGACCGGTCTGGTGCAAGGCACTAAACCTTTTAAATAAAACATGGATTGAAATGCACCTGTAGTGGTAATTCCCAAAGGTCTTGCCCCACTAATAAGCCTTGCTGATCGTGGAGTCTCCCTAATACCCGTGGCGATTAACACCCTTTTTGCCACAACATTTAACAGGCCGTTTGGAGTGGCAACCTCTAACTCCCCCCCTTCAAGTAAAGCTGTCACAGAGTGACGCTGCAATAGTTTAACGCCCGCTTCAAGGGCTTTCGCGACCAATCTTGTAGCATACTGAGGGCCAGTTAATACCCGGTAAAACTCTCTCATGCCAAACGGTGGATGCCCGCAATGGCGTGGCACTCCCCCTCCTTGCTCTTCCCTATCTAATACGACAACTCGCTGAACACCGCGCTGACGCAAAACTGTTGCGGCAGCCAAACCCGCAGGACCCGCGCCAATAATAGCAACATCCACTTCCATTACATTGTTATTCATTATCGCTACCCGATACACCCACTGACAGATCATTAGTAAAGCGGCCTTTGGTTAATTCAGCGAGTCGCGCCGAGCAATAAAAAGCTTGGCATCGGCCCATCATCGCTCTAGTACGACGCTTCAAACCTGACAAATCACCGGGCGGAATGACAGAGCAAAATGCTTGATCAATTTCTCTTTTCGTGACCATTTCGCAGTGACAGACTATCTCTTCATAACCCGTTTGCATCCAATCGCGCTGTGCATATTCTGCTAAATGTGGCATTTTGGGGGTCACTATGCTGGCTAATAACGGCTGCCGCGTGGCCATATTGGCATATCGTTTGAAAACATGAGCAGCCAGACCTAGAGAAGCGGTCAAACCTGTTGAACGGATACCCCCTACTGTTATCCAATGTTTGTCCTGATATTCAAAGATGCGGTACTCCTTGCATTCAGTGGCGGGTCGCAGGCCAGCGTATGTTGCAGTCACTGGCATCTCCTTTAAAGCTGGCAACATCACCTCGGCTTGTGCTTTTAGTGACTCAAGCTCATTGTGAGAAACGCTCGCCCATTCCCTTTCATCTTGCTCTTCTGCCGTGGGGCCGAGTAGTAAATTGCCAAAAATGGTACGTGTTAATACAACCCCCTTAGTGCGTTGTGTCGGCACTGGCAGGATAATAGACTTTAATAAAGCACTCGCTGCCTTGTCATAAACCACAAACTGACCTTTGCGCGGCTTAATCACAAATTCAGTGTGACCGAGCAGCGCCTCATCCAACTGATCGCCATAGAGGCCGGCACAATTGATGACATACTTTGCAGAGATTTGTTGTGCAGCTTCACTTTTGAGCCGCCAAGTCTCGCCGTCAAATTGACCGGACGCTACTGCGTAGTTAAAACATACTTGTGCACCATTTAAGACAGCTTGTGTTAAATATGCCAGCGGCGATGACCAAGGATCAATCACAAATTCACCCGGTATGGAGACCGCACCTAATGCCGAGCGGGATAAGTTAGGCTCGCGCTTTAACAGCTCTTCAACGCCTATGATTTTGACATTATCGACATTGTTCTGATGAGCATGTTGTTCAATAGCCGGTAACCGGGCTAGCTGTTCTTCATTCCAGGCGACGACATGGGCACTGGTTTTAAGAATGGGCAGATCAAAAGCTTCAGATATCTGCAGATACTCACGATAACCTGCCTGCATACAGTCCAGCTCAAGCGAGCCCAGTGGCGCATCAAAACCCGTGTGTAAAATAGCGCTATTAGCTTTACTCGCCCCTGCTAATATATCTTCACCTTTCTCAAGTAACACCACTCTAGCGCCTTCAAGCACAAACCTGCGAGCCATGGCACAACCAATCACCCCACCGCCGATGACAGCTACATCAAAAACGTCCTGCATTGTTGATTTCGAACAGCCATTTTCAGTTTTTACATCAGAACTCATCACACCACCCAATAATTACCATGCAGTCATCCTATTACCCGTTCGGGCATGTGTCAATAGCATCATTTCTTATCAGTTTACTCAAAAATGTAAAGGTACTGCTGATAGGGAACAAGCAATAGCAGCCAATTATTTGCAATGGGGCTTTAATTACTTGATCGGCACTCAGCTTTATTGCAACCCACTCAAGGGCATCATATGCATCTCTTTAATAGACACTGAGCTGTATTTGGTCTGCTATTCTCACCTCTGGCAAGAAACGGTATAGCGGTTGCTGATAGAGCGCACAGTTATAACCATCAATGATGCCTGCATTATAAGGCGCAAAATAGCGTTGATAAAACAGCACAAAGGTTTAATTTACCTTCTATATTTCATTGTAAAAAAATTAGTTTTGTAATTTAACAGCAAGTACCAACATTGTATGCAGCGACCAGCAACCTTGCTTGTTGTTTGACTTAGAAGACAACCTTTTGCATAGTTTTTACACTGCTACAAAGCTCAATAGCGCGTTTTAGACCAAGCCTAAATCACCGGCGCTTAAATTCCAGAGGCCTGCCTAAATTACTTGCGGCGCTATCAGCAGCAGATTTCAAAAACCATCGAGACTCTGTAAAAAATGTTTTTTCATACCTGCGAGCAGCACAGTATTGAAATATCTAAATCTAACACTGACTTGCATGTAACATTATTCTGCTCTAACATACGCAAGAATACCCGTTAATACGGGCACTTATGCACTATTAACGAAGAAAAACATGAACATAAGCATCCACACAGGCAATGCTACATCATTAGATTTTTTAATAGTAAGCACGCAACCCTAGTGGCTAATTTTTCATCAGCTGCTGGCAGGCTCTTTTGAGCTACAGGTTCTCACTAGTAGATAAAAAGAGCCGAAGCGTGAAAAACAGAGACCAGTCGCAGTAAGCTGCGGGGAATTTACCCTTTGATGAATAAGGCAGTGCCTTCTCCATCTCAATTGAATATGTGTTCTTAAGTACTTGTATTTGCGTAAAGATCTGTATGATAATCGAACAGCAAAATATTAGCTTAGCGGTTTTCACGCACCCATAAATTTACGACACGTACACAGATACTTAGACCAAGCAAAGATAACATCTTCAAAAAATAAAAAGGGATTGTTTTAATGCAAAAATATTTCAACTTCTATGTGCGAGTGGTCGATCGAGTATCTGACTATGTCGGCATTGTTGCAATGTACCTGATCTTTCTCATGGTGGGGATACTGCTGTTAGATGCAGTGACCCGCAATGTCATCCACATACCTTTACACTGGGGCATTGAAGCTGCTCAATTCACCCTCGCGGCCTATTACTTTATGGGCGGCGCTATGACGATAAAAAACAATGCCCATGTGCGCATGGATCTGTTTTACGGTCAATTTACTCCCCGCAAAAAAGACTGGATGGATTTGGCCACTATAGGCTGCTTGCTGTTTTATTTGGTAGTGATGTTATTCGGCTCGGTTTCCAGCTTGGAATACGCACTAGAGACCAATGAAAAACGTTTTTCTATGTGGAATCCATCAATGATACCCATCAAGATTCTCATGGTCGGCTGTATTGTACTGATGATTTTACAAACAATATCGATGATTATAAAACACATTACCAGCCTGCTCGGAAAGGAAAAAGAAGTATGAGTTATGAAATGATCGCCATCCTGATGTTTTCATCGATGATGGTGCTTTTAATCTCGGGGCAACGAGTATTTGCCGCTATAGGTTTTGTCGCGGCAGGTTCTGCTCTATTACTGTATGGACAAGGCGGTATTGAGATGCCGTTCAGCCAGACGTTTAAGTTGTTTAACTGGTTCCCGATGCTCACCCTGCCACTGTTTATCTACATGGGTTATGTGCTATCTGAATCGGGAATAGCTGAAGATTTGTATCGCATGTTGCACGTCTGGTTTGGCAAGCAGCGTGGCGGCTTAGCCATAGGCACTATCGCCATGATGGTGATTATTTCAGCTATGAATGGTCTATCGGTTGCCGGCATGGCGATAGGGGCGACCATCGCCCTACCTGAAATGTTGCGCCGAGGTTATGACAAAGTACTGATCACCGGTGTGGTACAGGGAGGGTCATCCCTTGGAATCCTAGTGCCACCGAGCGTCGTCATGGTTTTATACGGCATGATTGCCAGACAACCTGTGAGTCAGTTGTGGCTAGCTGGGGTCATTCCGGCACTGTTGATGGCCACTATGTTTGTTATTTATATCGTGGTGCGCTGTCGCTTAAACCCCGCCTTAGCGCCTACCGTATCAGATGAAGAGCTAAACATGCCGATGTCTGAAAAATTGGCGTTATTGCGCGCAGGCATTATTCCTTTCTTTATCTTCTTTACCATGACCGGCCTGTTTGTCATGGGCTACACCTCTTTAGTCGAAAGCGCCGCCGTTGGCGCAACATCCGCCACTTTGGCGGCGATGTTTAAAGGTCGAATTAATTTAAAAATGCTGCACGAAACGGCTAAAAAGACACTGGCTATTTCCTGCATGTTCCTGTGGCTAATTTTGGCGGCACTCGCCTTTGGCGCAGTGTTTGATGGGCTTGGAGCCGTGCGGGCGATAGAGTCATTGTTTATCACCAATTGGGACCTAACACCTTGGCAGGTCATTATCATGATGCAAGTCAGCTTTATCATCATGGGCATGTTCCTCGATGATACGGCGATGCTGGTGATTGTTGCACCACTGTATATCCCGCTGGTCAAAATTCTCGGATTTGACTTGGTATGGTTTGGGGTTCTTTACACGATGACTTGTCAAATTGCCTATATCACACCGCCCTTTGGCTATAACTTATTTTTGATGCGCGCCTTGGCACCCAAGGAGATCAGTTTATCCGATATCTATCGATCAATTTGGCCTTTTGTCGCCATGATTGCGCTGACAATTGCCTTAGTGATGATATTCCCGCAGCTCGCACTTTGGCTGCCGCAAACATTTCGTGGTTATTGATTGATAATCCTAAGTTCGCCATTCAACGGCTGAATTTAGGATAATGTGACTATTGATTGAACACGAATTGAAGTAGGTCTTAGACCTTAGACTTTTCCAACAATAATAGAGAGTACATAGTATGAAGGACGATACGAAAACACTTAGCCCATCAGAGAAAATTCTAGCAGATCGACGAAAGTTTATGCAACGCGGCGCCGTTGGCGCAGCTGCTGTCGCAGGTTCGATTATTGCGGCACCCGCTATTGCCAAAACCGCCCCGATAAAATGGCGCTTGCAGACCTATTCAGGTGCACCTTTAGGGGCGCATGTAATCAAACCACAGATTGAAGCATTCAACAGAGCTGCGCACGGCGAAATGGAAATAGAGCTCTACTATGCCGATCAACTAGTCCCTACTTCTGAGTTATTCCGCTCAATGCAAAATGGTACTATCGATGCAGTGCAATCTGATGATGCAACGATGGCCTCCCCTGTTGACATCTCCGTGTTTGGCGGCTATTTCCCGTTTAGCTCACGTTACTCTCTAGATATCCCTGCACTATTCTCCTACTACGGTCTTAACGAAATTTGGGAAGAGGCCTACAACGAAGTTCGAAATGTGAAGTGGTTATCAGCAGGTGCTTGGGATCCATTGCATATTTTCACTAAAGAACCGATTCGCTCTTTAGCCGACTTAAAAGGCAAGCGAGTATTTGGTGTACCAACAGCAGGTAGGTTCCTATCTCAGTATGGGCTTATTCCTGTGACTGTTCCTTGGGACGACGTTGAAGTCGCCTTGCAAACGGGTGAGCTAGATGGCGTAGCATGGTGTGGCTTTACCGAGGCTTATGAAGTGGGCTGGGCGGATATCTGTAAATATGCATTGAGTAACTCTATTACCGGCGCTTGGTGTGGATCGTACTTCGCCAATAAACAAAGCTGGGAAAAAGTACCACCACATCTACAGCAGCTGTTTAAGTCAACGATTGACCAATCTCACTACTACCGTAATGTTTGGTATTGGGGCGGCGAAGCTAAGTTGCGTGTTGAAGGTGAAAAACTGGAACTGACCTCTATCCCTGAAAACGAGTGGCAAACAGTGCTCAATGACTCTGCAGCTTTCTGGGATGATATTGGAAAAACCAGTCCACGTGCCGGAAAAGTCGTGCAAGCCTATAAAGATTACGCGGCAGTGATGGAAAAAGCAGGCTATCCGTACCGTTAAATTTTAAGTCTCTACCACCAGAGCCGCTCAGTGCGGCTCTGGTTCTTGCTACCATTCACCCCCTGCTAGCCGCCTGAGGTAGTTGCGACTAAGCAACAACCACTAATTCCACACCCTTTTTGTCTAACTCACTGACAAATTCATCATCAGGTTTTTTATCCGTAATGATGCGGGTAACTTGAGATAAATCACAAACCGTACAGAGGGCTTTTTGTCCAATTTTTGTATGATCAGCTAAGATGCTCACACTGCGGGCATTATTAATCATCGCTTGCGCCACACTCGCCTCATCCATATTGTAATCCATGCAGCCATCGGTAATATCAATCGCTCCGACTGTGATAAAAGCGTGGTCACAGTGAAATTTATTAATAAGCTCTATCGCCAAATTCCCAATCACTTCTAACGCTTGATCACTATATTGGCCACCGACTAAGTAAATAACATGATTTGATGCGTTACCAACATCTAATGTTAAGCGCAAAGAGTTTGTCACAATGGTCAACCCCTCTCTTTCACACAGGCCTTCACAGAGCGCATAAGTGGTTGAACCTGTGTCAATGAATACGCTATCACCAGGGCTGACTAAGGTCGCTGCGTAATCGGCAATTTTTTTCTTTTCATCGCTGCTGACTTTGTAGCGACTGGCAATTGGACTCTCAATCGCCGTCTGAATAGCAGCCGCCCCACCATGGATTTTTCTGAGCAAGGATTGCTCGGATAAAACCACAAGATCGCGGCGAATAGTCTCTTTTGAGGCAGCAAAAAGCGCTGCTAAATCATTCACCTCAACTTTCTTTTCAGTATTGGTGATCTCTACAATTTTTAACCTTCTTTGCTTGGCATTCATCTTACACAACTCCGGGCTGATAACTCGCCCAAATAAAAATCAAAAAATAGCCTATCAATACAATTTACGCGACATCAGGGGTAGTTTGAACTCCCCTAGGACCCGTAATTAATCACGAAAAAGTATTATTATCTAGGATAATAGCAAACAGATATAAATTAATCAGTCTTGAATAACAGCTTTGCACTTCTTCAATTTAAGCTTGATAAATATCGCCGCCGCCATATCAATGTACAGTGCAGGAGAAGCGGTAAAGGGAACAATTTTTACAGCAACGACTACCTTGCTAAAGCACAGCTTTGTGTACCTAAAAGAATGCCCAACCGCCATTTTTAGAATTATAAATAGCAACTCATAAAAAGCTACCACTTATCAATCTCAATCAGATAAATACATGTAGATTACGGTTATTACAGCAATATTTTTGATGTAATAACAATCTTGCCTAGGCTGCTGGAGACCCATTGCAGTCACAGTCAAAAACATAGGGCCTGTAATCGCATGATACGATATGCCAATGGTAGTCATTCACCCCTCTCTTAAACTTTTCAATAACAAGATAGTTGCGCGATCTAGCTCATCTTATACTTGGCCCCTGCTGTGAAATGCTTGGACTTGGCTTTTCCTCTGGCGCCAAAATAAGCAGGGCAATCACTAAAACATAAAATATATATAACATGTAATTCCTCAATTTTTGGGTTATTGTATTTGCATAATTATATATAAGCGCTGCACCTGTGATAAACAGCCTATTTGTGAACCGTATGTTCACCAGGACAAACAATGAACGAACCCTTTAATGACATGGCAATTTTTGCGCGTATTGCTGAAATGGGTAGTTTTACAGCAGCGGCTCAATCTCTGGGCCGCTCTAAAGCTTATGTTAGCCAGCGACTTTCTAGTCTTGAGCAAATGTTAGGCACTCAGCTGCTTTTCAGAAGCACTCGCAAACTCTCCTTCACTGAAGCGGGCAAAATTTATTTAGTATACTGTCAAGATATTACGAAGTCGGCAGCAGAGGCGAAGCGCTCTATCGCCGCCTTGCAAGGACAGATGGAAGGTTCAATTCGCATCAGCGCTACTAACTCATTTGGTGAAGTTTTACTGCTTGAAGCACTGCTTAATTTTCAACAAAAATACCCTAACATTCACATTGATCTAGACTTGTCTGATGATATCCGAGATTTGCATGACAGCGATATTGACTTGTGTGTTCGCGGTGGCAATGTTACTGATGAGCAATTAGTGGCTATCCCTCTGCTCAATTGGCAGATGTATACAGTCGCGACGCCGCAATACCTTGATAAATTTAGCACACCAGCAACCCCTGATGATTTAAAAGCGCATAACTGTATCGGCCTTGAACATGAGATGACAGTGGCCGGCTGGCCCTATATTATTGATGGACAATTCCGCCGGGTAACCGTCAATGGTGATTTTAGTGTGACTCGTAATTCACTGATAAAACATATTACTCTGGCGGGAAAAGGCCTGGGCTGGATGCCATCTTACGTATTAGACAAGGAGTTAAGATCCGGCGATTTAGTCAGAGTGTTAAATGACTTTGAACCACCGCCATTCACATTCTATTTAGCCTATGTATATCAAAAAGCGATGCCCTACAGACAGCGACGCTTAATTGACTTTCTAAAGGACTGGTTTTCAGGCAACCGAAACTCCCTATAGGATGACATGAGGGGTGTTTAGTGTGTTTAAAGCATACTCCAGCCATATTTATAGGGCAAAATAAGGTCTTGTTTCAATAGCCGTGAATTAGGCGAAGCCTAATTCACCTAAATTTCAAGGCTTAAGTGTTATTCACTTGATTCGACCGCTCCCTGGAATCTCCCCTGCTGTTATATTGGTAGACGATAGTGCTGCTATCAAAGATAGCTGTTGCACATTTACGCCATCAGAGACACTCTAATATAGCTTTTATTGGAGCCGACATCAGCTTGTCTTCAGGAAAACAACGCTTTAATTCCTATACCAAAGCAATGTATGAATCTGGGCTGGCTATCAATGAGGAGCAATGATTACCCAAACCCCTGCTTTCGATATGGGCCACAAAGCGTCACTTAAGTGAAGCGCAGATATTTCAGTAAGCGTCATGATTTACCCCAGTGTGGAAATATCTAATGGTGCCTTGAATACCTGCTTAAATGCAAAAGTGGAGTTTCCTTGGCAAATGGCGTGGTCGACTATGGATATCCTTCTTATTACCAGTGGATAGGCGACGCTATATCAACCATTAAACTTGCCGTCGATGAACTAGCGACAAAAACAGCGCAATTTCTAGCTCACAATCTAACGGGTGGCAAACCCGTTAGATTGTGAGCCCTGTGCAAAACTTATCATCAGCAACTGCTCGTCAAATAGATAGTTTCACCGCTACCAACACCTATTCATGTCAGCGATCTCGGTCTATTATTTTGCAACATCTCAATTGCTTTCAACTTGATATGCAAGCTAGTCATGCAATCAACTCACTACATTGACTGAATTAAATTTGAGCCACTTCTTGTTTCTTCACATCCAACGCCGCTAAAACCATATCCGCGGCTTTTTCAGCAATCATAATAGTCGGTGCATTGGTGTTGGAACTCACCACTCTTGGCATGACTGATGAGTCAATCACCCGCAAACCAGCAAGCCCAATCACTTTAAGATCCGGCCCAACAACGCTGCGCTCATCCGTGATTGCGCCCATCTTACAGGCGCCTACCGGATGGTAATCCGTTTTCGAATGCTTTCTTGCATAAGCCATAATTTGCTCATCTGTTTTACATTCAATTCCCGGCATAGATTCTTGTTTTATAAATGATTTAAATACTGGCTGAGCCATGATCTCACGTGCCAGTTTAAAACCTTCCACAGACATTTCTCTATCGTATTGTTCCGCCCAATAATTGGGGTCGATCAGCGGCGCAGCTAACGGATCAGAGGAAGCTAAACGTACTGTTCCGCGACTTTTTGGTCTCAGAACCGCCGAATTCAAAGTGACACCGTTGCGAATCTTTTTTAAACCGTGCTCTAGACCCGATCCCGGTAAAAAGTGGAATTGAATATCCGGTGAGCGCGCCTCGCTATCGGCATACCAGAACCCCCCACCATCGCAGAGGTTAGAGGCGACCGGGCCTGAGTTAAACATTAAGTACTCAAGACCTGCCCAGGCATTCATATGCAGTGGTTTGTAGCGATCAAAACTATAATCATCACTGCACTCGCTCACCACAAAAACATCCATATGGTCTTGAAAATTTTCGCCGACACTTGGCAGGTCATGTACGGCTTTAATACCCAGTGCTTGCAGTTGATCGGCTGGTCCTATACCCGATAACTGGAGTAGTTTTGGTGAACCAACAGCACCAGAGGAAACTAATACTTCTTGATCAGCCAATGCTTGCTGTATTTTAGATGAGCCGCGCAAGACATACTCAACCCCAACCGCTCGCCCACGCTCTACGATCACTTTAGTCACTGTCGCTTTGGTGATAACGGTTAAGTTATCTCGGCCAAGGACTGGTTTTAAATAAACCACCGCCGCGCTACTGCGCTTGCCATCGCGGTTAGTCACTTGGTAATAACCAAAGCCCGCTTGATTGTCACCGTTAAAATCCGAGGAGTAGGGAAAGCCCGCCTGTTGCGCTGCCTGGACAAAAGTACTGGTTAGCTTGTGTGGCACTGGGTCAGATACTTTGAGCGGCCCATCGACACCGTGGTATTGATTGCAGAGGCGATTGTTGTTTTCCGCTTTAACAAAGTAAGGCAGTACATCCTTAAAAGACCAACCCTCACAGCCTTCTTCATTCGCCCACTCATCATAATCAAGCGGGTGGCCACGGGTGTATACTTGCGCGTTAATCGAGCTACCGCCGCCAAGTACTCGCCCCTGCGGATACCAAACTTCGCGATTGTCTAAATGTTTTTGCGCTACGGTTGAATAGCCCCAAGTAGCCGCTGTACCCGTGAGTTTAGCAAAACCTGCTGGCATATGGATGAGCGGATTTCGATCGGGGTTACCCGCCTCTAATAACAGTACTTTAATCGCGGGGTTTGCAGACAGTCTGTTAGCTAAAACACAGCCTGCTGGGCCCGCACCGGTAATAATATAATCGTACATTGTGACTCACCTGTTCACTGTAGTTGGTGATAGAGTTTGGGACACTTACAAGCTGTTGATGGACAAACCACCATCGAGTTCTAAGGTACTGCCTGTGGCAAATTTCATAGTGCCTTGCGCAAAAGGTAATAATGCTTGAGCAATGTCCTTAGGTACTCCCCAGCGCTTGGCAGGTACTAACCCTTCACTGATGCGTTTATCATATTTTCCACTGACCTTTTCAGTCATAGCGGTTTTGATAATGCCGGGACGCAACTCAAAAACACCGATGTTTTCCTCTGCTAAGCGCAGTGCAAAGGCATTGGTCATCATGGCTAACGCCGCTTTACTCATGCAATAATCCGCACGATCAGGAGATGCCATCAAAGCACTGACCGATGAAATGGAGATAATGCTGCGATAGTGAGACGATGGATTAATACACATCCAACGGGCTACTTGCTGGCTTAAAAAGAAACTGCCACGCAAATTAACGGACATCACGGTATCAAAAGAGGCCACGCTCATCTCCAGTAAATCACCGCGATGCAAAGTGCCTATGCCGGCATTATTAACAAGGCAATCAAGGCCATTGCCCCAGCTCACTACTTTGTCTATTAATTGTGCATGACTCTCTATATCTGCTAGATCACTGGGGATATATATGGCTTTAGCCCCCAGGCTTGCACATTGCTCGATTATCTCTTGGCACTCATCCGACTTATTACGTGCCGTGAATGCGATGTTAAAACCGTTGCTGGCTAATTCATACACCACTGCCAGCCCAATACCTTGGCGCCCACCTGTGACTAAGGCGACAGGGCGAGAATGACTACTCATGTAAATTTCTCCGTTGCTTTTATATGTTCTGCGACACGCAGTGCTTGCGCCGCTATTGTGAGTGCTGGGTTAACTGCCGCTGAGTTGGGTAAAAAAGAAGCGTCAACCACAAACAAATTACACTGATCAAAACTTCGACAATAACTATCTAAAGGAGCCTTTAAAGGATCATCTCCCATGCGCACCGTGCCGCATTGATGGGAGGGAACACTATTATCAAAAGGTTTACTCAAAGTGATTAAAGCGCCGCTGGCACGCGCCATTTTTTTTGCCGCCTGCAACAGTGCACGATGCGCTTGATAATTACTGCGCTTGTAACTCAGCCGAATAATGCCATCATCATCGAGGGTTACGCGGCTATTTGCATCGGGTAGATCTTCGCTCATCACGTACCAATCTACGCTGTGATTGGCTAGCCAATTTAATACCGCTTTTGGTACCCAGCGAAAATGGCTGGGTAATCCAGCTTGTAAAATACTGCCATTTAATTTGCCTAATAGCTGGATATTACCCAAGGGCTCGCTGCCTTGTTTTTCGCCAAAATATAAATCATTGATGGCGATGGTTTTTTGATAGACAGACCGGTTGCGTTTAAAAGGATTAATCGCCAGTAAAGCGCTGCAATTATGATTCATAAAATTGCGACCTACCTGATCTGAGCTATTCGCCAAACCATTGGGGAAACGTGCACATTTTGAGGCCAGTAATAGCGCGGCACTGTTAATCGCCCCTGCACTTAAAATAACGATACTGGCAGCAACGCTATGCACTACTCCCTCGTGCTCAAAAGTAACGCTTTGAATGTGTTTTCCACATTCACTTGCATTCAAGCGAGTGACTTTTGCAGCGCTGACTAACTGTACATTGTCAGATTGAAGCGCTGGGTTAAGGGCGGCGGCTTGCGCATCCATTTTTCCGCTATCAGTATCGGGAAAGCCATCCCAAGGTGTGGCAGAGCGCGCTAACCAGCGCCTAATATCCACCGCCAAAGGCAGACTAAACGGGTGATAACCTTTATCTAGCAACCTTTGGCGTATATGGGCGATATGCGGCTCATCAGGGACCGGCGGTTCCAAAAAACCACGCTCGCCAGATGGATCACAGCTATCTTCTCCCACGGTACCGCGCACTTGATAAAGGGTTTCAGCACGCTGATAAAAAGGCGCCAGTTCTTGGTAACTAAATGGCCAGGCAGGTGAAGTACCTGCTGCAAATTCAATACGTTGAAAGTCTCGCTCGCGATAGCGAAGCATTACCGCACCAAAAAACTTGGAGTTGCCACCCAGATAATAATAATTACCGGGGGAGAACAACTCGCCATCTGCATTGCGCCAGCGCTCACCACTCTTAAAGCTCTGCTTGACAAACACTTCGTCAGCATCGCGTGCCGCGCTTGTGTCAGGTAGTTGCTCACCACG
>Ga0105357_10000116_pt1 | contig 36129 bp, 31 predicted proteins | sample GOMGulsemesocosm_4_FD_83660 | JGI IMG/M metagenome (GOLD analysis project Ga0105357, IMG submission 83660) | Methane-oxidizing microbial communities from mesocosms in the Gulf of Mexico - GOM15B Gulf of Mexico | ecosystem: Environmental > Aquatic > Marine > Cold seeps | place: USA: Gulf of...
AGTTTTTAGCTTTTAACCTAGAAATATTTTTGTCGTTTGACGTATGAGCGTAGCCTACTTTAAGCTTTAAAGAAGGAAAAGTGGCACTTTCGATATACTTTTTAGGTTGAACTTTTAAAGATTGAACTAAACACTTTATCCCATAGGGTAGTTCATCAAATGCTTCAAGAAGGGCATTATTTAATTCTTCTTCAAATTCCACATTGTCAATTTCGCTATATTTTTTCGATGTCGAGAAATCTATATCTTCGGTAAATCTATCACTATTATATCTAATACCTAAAAGCATCCCGCCTTTAATTATCATTTTAGGCTTTAGATACTCACTCTCAGCTATTGCAAATAAAATTGTATGTATTGCTTGTCTAAAATGTTTTCGATCTTCTGGGCCAGCTTTAACCCACTCTTCAATATTATATTCCATTATTACTCTTCGTTATTAATTGATATACACCACGTTTCAGAGAATACAGGCTTATATGGCTTTGATGCAATCAATTTACGAGAACCTCCACGAGATACACTTTCTTTCCACTTATCAATGAGTTTATGTGAAATACCTAATACTTCCTCTAAAATATAACCTGCTCTAGCTTTATCCATTGCATTTCCATTTTTATTCACTGCTTTAGTGATTAAAGGCAAATATTCCGAGCCGTATTCCTTGTAAACATCTAACACATGATTAAATCCACCACATAATTCAGGTTTCTTTAACATATCTAAAAAAGTATCTCCTATTGAAGGAACTCTTATTCCTCCGCTATCTGATTGTTCTTTAGGTAATTTGAAGTCTCTCTTTTGATGAAAAATAAATTCCTTCCCATCAATTTTGGGTAGCTCTACAAGCTTTTTAGGAATCAGCATTTTAAGATCTGTCGCTTCGGGAAATTCTTTCGTTAAGTCACTACTCACTAACTTTTTGAATGCTGCTTGTGAACAGGTAACAACCTGCATTGTTTTAGGTATGCGATCTGTAATTCCATGCCATTCCATAGCATTAAGGTAAGCGATGTAACTACATGGATTAGCTGTACAAACCACTTGCTGTGCACTTGGAAAGCTTTGGCTCTTTAATGAAAAAACAGGTAATGATTGAATCCTCTGAATAACTCCAAATGATTCCATATCTAATATATTATTTCTAATTACAAAGTAGTCTGGTTCATTCTTAGAAATCTTACCGATTTTAGTTCCGTTATATTCTTTGGTTTTATAGATAGCAAACATATATTTTGCTATCTCATATTCTGTTATAACAGGCTTTTTATGCTCTTCAATAATGGTAAGCCTAAGTGCCTCTTTCAAAGGAATAGTTTTCAAACAAATCACCAACATCATTCACTGTATAAGTCCTTAGGACTTATACAGTGAATGAGCGTACAAGTCAAGTTTTTAGTAAATTTTATTGATATAGATTTTAATAAGAAACAGCATTGTTATCATTGAGTGTAAAGCATGATTTGACAAACACACCATAGAGTACTAAACTTACGTCCTAAGGACGTAAGTTTAGTACTCAACCACGACTTCATTTTTAAACACCAAAAATCCCCCTCGATCTTCTCGTTATTATGAGAGTTTCCCTAAGTATTATTCAATGTTATTTTAAAAGATTTTTTTAATTATTAATGAAAGATTTTTCATTAAACCTATATCATGTATAAGTCCTAAGGACTTATACATGATATATACCGAATTGTCAATTTATTGCTTTTAGAAATGTGGTCAACAACCCTTACAGATAAAGAATTAGACAAACACACCTAACCATGATAACTTACGTCCTTAGGACGTAAGTTATCATGGTGGGGATGATTTAAATTAGAATGGATTTATTTATGCTGCATTAGAGCTAAATTATTTAAAAGTGTTTTCACAGGTACTTTCTATAAATTAACTCGACCTTTGTACAATTTTTTGGGTCACTTAATTAATTGGTTTATCTATAATTCCAAGAGTTTCCTCTACAGTTAGCTTTGATCTTAGGGCGATATGAAAAGGTTAGTAAATAAAAAAACATTCAGTAGCTTTTATCTTAATTTAAAAATTCAGGAGGTTATTATCTTGTCCCCCCTACTCTTTATAGGTTGATAACGTTCTACCTTTGAAGCTGCCGTAGAAAGCGCTTTTACTCGTTTATTCTCAAACTTACAACCTTCTGTAGGAAAACGCTCATTTAATTTGACTGGGAATACTTCAACAAGCCTCTCGCCTGTAACTCGATCTAATTTGTATTCAAAATTCATTAAATATAATATCTCCTTAAGAATTACAAGAGCGTTTTTTATTTGGCGATTCATTTCACGTTGTGAAGTGCTTGTAGATCCAATTCTGTTGACCATATCTTTGTGTAAAAAAGTTACTGACATTTTCTCTGTGTACCATTTTGACTCAATATACAAGAACAATGATTTCGCTGCATCGGTTGGAATATCATGTAGATAATCAAGTTTAATGATATCTCTCTTGAGATTCTGTATTTTTGGCGACATAGCCTGTTCTTCCAACAGAAAATCCTCACAAACGTTTATGTTAAAAACCTCTTGTTTTGGGTCAAAATCTATACGCGAAACTAAGCTAGCTTTAATTTCTCGTAATGGGGGCGATAAGTGCTTTTCACATTTATAGCGATTTATCTCAAATCTACAGTCCATAAATTTTTCAATTCTCAGTTTTATGTCCTGCTTTGCCTTCCTACTACTTTTTCTCTTGCTGTAAAAAAACACTTCTCTGTAACTCAATTGTATCTTTGTAGTGCTCGCCTGAATTGATTTACTTACAATCATGCAAAATAATTGAAAGTCTAGCGTTACATCAAGACGTGGTCCTTTGTAAGTTAAGACCTCCGTTTTTGTTCTATTGCTCAATAATTCTATTGTTTCTCTGCTCTCAGCTTTGGAAAAGGTACCGCGGGGCTTTGAAGTAAATATTGGTGCAAAGATAAGTGCAGATGGGATGCATGTGTTTTCGGTTCGGTTGATAAACCGCGGGGTTTTGTTGTCTTCATTTTCTTCTTCGTGATTCATGTATTAGCTCCTATTTACTCCTTCGTTTCTTTTTGGATTAACCAAAATGGTGATAAATAATTGGTCGACTCAATTACTTATTGTACCGTTTTTAGTCTAAGTCCCCATTCCTACTGGCAATTTACAGAGACTTGATGCCTATTTTCCAGTAGCCAGGTGAAAATGACTTGCTTTTCCCAAGCGACGACTCGTTTTGATATAACGATTGGATCAGGAATTTCTTTTCGCTTTCTCATTCTCCATAGAGTTGAGGCACTCACAGTAAGCATTTTTTGCAGCTCAGCTGATCTAATAAGCTCAATTGAATCATTTAATCTCATAAATTCCTCCTGATTGTTGTAATTTAAGGGTCTCATTATCTATAATAATGACTATTGTATAAACCAACCCCGCGTCTTCGACGACTACAGAATAATCATCGCAATAATACAGTGACCATAGGTCATGCTCGTTATGTAAGCTCCAATCTGCGCCAAATTTCAGTACCACTGAATCATCCATATGATCGTCAAATAGCTCGTTTATCCATGATCTAAGAACACGTGAAAATTCTACTTTCTGGTCATCAATATAAGTCGTAAGGATTGGATTATCATCGTTGAACACCGAGTATTTAATAGATGCTATAAGAGGTTCGTTGTAATACTCTTTTACTTCACAAATTACATCCTCATAATTATTAATCGTCAGATCAAAAATTAAATTTAGAGAGGAGAGAGAATCCATGGTTACTTGATTTTTTGCAACAACAAACCTCTGATCAGATAATTCAGATAAAACTACAGGATGTTCTGTATTGTTCGCGGGAATTACTAGGTTTTCTAAAGTCATTTTATTCTCCAATTATAAAGTTAATGAATCGTTCAATTCGCACTTACTATAATCGTGTTTCTCAAAAACAGGCAAATTTATTTTCCTAATTTCTTAATATAATTATACACTTAGAGGGAAAGCAAAGGATTCGAACACTTACTCCTTCCTATAATAATCAAAGAGATATAGTTCTATTTTCACTGAATTTTCTTTATTTTATTTTTGTTAATATTTTTTTGTTTTTTCTCATTTTTGCCTCCTCAATCTGCAAAAACTCACCCTAGCGCGAGCTAGGTTTTAGTGAGTTAAAACTTATCCTTTGAGTAATGGTGAAAATGCCTTAGATGATTTGAGTAACTTGAAAAACTTCTTATTTGTGATGTGATGGATATATGAAAAACGGTAAATTGGATGAAACACAAACACTTTGTTTCCGTGAGAACGGCGTATTACAAACACACAGAACACACTAAACAGATAAGGAAAAAGCAAAAAGTTACTCAGTCGAATGGCCAACAAGCTGTTGAGACTGTTCTAGTTACAAAGAATTATCGCTCAGCTATGGCTATCCTTGATCATGTTATACGTGCAGGAACAACAAAATCTTGTAACGTTCATACTCAATTAACTCAACACAACCACACTGAAACGCTTGATAAATCTGGTGATATTATTAACAGCTATTACAACGCTCGGAAAAAATATAAGAGGACCACAGGTAGAGAATTTCGCTCAGACGGGAATACACTATTTGAACACGTAGTAGTACTTTCAGAAGCGCACGTTAATTGGCTCGAAGAAAAGTTAGGTCAAGATCGAGCTAAAGATGAAATCGTAAACTGTTTAAAAAACTACTCACAATCATTTGCTAAAAAGTTTGGATTTGAGGAACTGGGTTTTGTACTGCATTTTGACGAGGGCGCGTACGATCACAACAAAGAATTTAAGAGAAATGTGCACGCTCATGTTTTGTTTTTTAACTATAGCTTTGAACACAAAAAATCCAATTTAAAATACCTTGCCAAGAAAGGTGTAGATAACAAAACGGGGCGTACACACTCACAAAATCAACACTTTGTAGCAATACAAGATTTAGCAGCTGAATCGTTCGAGAAGCTACGTTTCAAACGTGGTGTATCAAAATTTAGAACCTTAGCTAAACACTTACCAAAACATGATTTTTTGCTGAGAAAACTTGCTAAAACTAAGCAGAAATACACAAGCACAGTCGATGACATTGAGCGATTAAAAATCGATTTTTTAGACTATTGTAAATCATGGTTTGAAATGCTCGCCAACTCTAAAAAAGCTTCACATACTGCTGCGCTTGCAGCTAACTGTCTCACTATAACTAAAGATATGCACCTCAAGGAAGAGTTAGAGAACTCAATTTTTGAGGCTGAAGATTACATAAAATCAAATACAAATATTGATATATCTGAAGATGAATCAATTACCAAAGCGATTAATAATAACAAAAGGAAGAAACTAAAATGAACGATATAACACTGGCAACACACATTAGTAAAAAGCTCTTTAAAGAGCTATTTGATGAAAGTGATCCTCGACGTTTACATCATCATCATGATTATTTTATAGCTCAAATATTAGAATTATTACGAAAATTTCCAGAAATACGCCAGGAACTTTCTGATGATAGTCTAACGGTAAATAACTTAATAAAGACTATTGAAAGTTACTTTGAGAAAGTGATTAAAAAGCGAAAGATATGTACTAAAACATTGCGTATTGTTGTAAAGAAGAACGAAAAACAGCGTAATAAAGAAACCTTCGTGTTACTGCTGTTTGCAGGTTTTTCAATGCGATTTGTCGTCAGGAGACTAATGAATAACTTAAAACCTATAGGTGAGTTGATGGATGAAGAGTGGGATGATAAAGATATTGTTAAAAGTACTTTTGACCCTCGTTTTCCTTTCTCTAAACAAGAAAATTCACACTCAGTCGAGATACTTTATCAACTCATTGAAAATCCTGATGCACCAATGTCAATGATAAGAACGCAAATCGACAAAGTAGCTTACGAAAAGCAGTTAATACTACCTAATATTGAAAATGAATCGATTGTTGGTAGCAACACCGAACATAGTAAACCAAATCAGTATTGTAAAAAAAGGTCACGCCGAGATCTGTAGAATTATTAGATGTTATTAGATATTATTAGAAATACTTTAAAGAGGTACTGATAGTCAATTAAAATGAAGCTTCGCAGGCGATGGCGCGTAGCAAAGTAGCAGTTTCGTGTAGCAACAATGAACTAGGAGTGTAGCAAAGTCGCTAGATTGTGTAGCAAGAACTCTAAAGCGTGTAGCAAAATAGGACCCTGTAAAAATATTTGTATTTAACTGTAGTAATTCAAACTTGATCTGACACTTTTAAATGACAGGGTTTAATTAAATCTGACAGGCAGTAACAAGCTCTTAGCGGACTGTGACAAGTCAACTTAAACACTAACTTTTGCCACTTGCTGACCTAATACTGAAGCTAAAAAGCAGCATATAAAAGACTGCTTTTTCATTTATCAATACTTGATCTACATGGACTTCATTTCTATGTAGATCTAGGCGAACATAACCTGTAAAACAGTTCAATTGTAAATCCCATATCTGTTTCTTGAAGTCTGTATACCTATAGATGTTAAACGTTCCTTTATTATTTTAACTCTTTATTAATATGTTCGATTAACGAAGTCCATTGCTTAACTTCCTCTTCGTGAATATCACACACTTTATTTTCACGAGTCCATCGCACGTATGCTTTTGCCATATGATATTTTGAGAAACCTTTAATTTCCTTAGTTAATATATCAACTATTGGCCTTTCGGGTTGTTTTGAAACTATTTGAGCGATATCCACGGTGTATTCAAGTTTAGCAACCTCAACTAAAGTGTGACGTAGTAAATCTTCTATTTCCGCCTTAGGTACATTACAAAAATCTTTTGTGCGTAATATTTTTTTATTGCCTAAAGTGTGAACTAAATTTTCTTGTTGTGCTGCTTGATCACCTGCAGCGTCTGAGTCTAATAAAGCTGCAACCTTTAAGTTGTGTGCATGCAATATTGTTGAATAGTAAACAACTTTACCTGCTGAGTTAGCAAATACTAAAGCAATTTTATCATTCAACTTTACTTTCCCTGATGATTTGAATAATTCTGCTGTTGCCTCTATATACCAATAATCCGTTAGTCCTTCTAACACCAAATTTCTACTTTGGGAGAATAAGCTACTAGCAAGGTCATACCCCAATGATTCTTGTAGTGGAAGAATTCCTGTTGCATCACTTGCTGATAAAGTCGTATGTACTTTAGTGCCTAATTGACGATCTGTCATTTCGATTACTCGAACAATATCTAGTTCGTCAGGTCCTACTAAGAATGGTGAATGTGTTGAAAAAATCGTTTGATTATTTTCAGATAACCTTGAGATTGTATTTCTAAAGTCTCTTTGTTTTAAAGCATGCAAGCTCATACCAGGTTCATCTAGTAATAAAATAGCATTTTGATGTTTATCCATAGACTCTGAAAAGAAAACAACAAAGAAAGATACTAACCATTGAAAGCCTTCAGATCTCTGATCCAACTCGACTTCTACACCTAAGTCATCTTCTACAACAACTTTAAGGTATTGACCATCGGCTGTTACTTTCAACTTATCTGCTTCTGATCTTTTACTATCTGGCAGCCATACCGAACATATCTCTCTGGTTAATTTTACACTTGCAGCATTTAGTTGATAACTTCTTTGATCTAGTTTGTCTTTATATAATTGAAGCTGATCAGGTTGGTTTTCTCTCGGTGAAGTCGTTCTACCTAATTCTGATAACTCGTCAGCTGTGAAACCTAAGAACTTGAGTAAACAAAGGTTACCGTAATCGTAAGCATCATCATCTAAAATACCTTGGTTAGTTCTTGCTGCAAGATGCTCTAAATGTATTGAAGGTTTAACTTTAAAATAATTATTAAAAAGTATGAAAACAGGCGTTCTTTTATTTAAAGTTTTCCCTACTTCACTATATGTTTCATTAAAACCTAATAACTCTAAAAGCTTGTCATACCTTTCTTCTTCTTTTTGGTTATCTTCATCAACATAAGTAAGATTTTTCTTTAAAAACTCCTTTAAGCTAGTCGACTGTTCAGATGATATGTCAGCCCAACCGTGAAAACCCTCTGTTATTGTGTTGTATTTCTCTGAAGGCTTTAAGGTTTCACTAGTGTCTGTATCCAATAAAAACTGTTTATCCATATGCGCAAGCAGTCTGGTAAAGTCTTTACCTATATCTGAGAACTTAGTTTTTTTAGGAGCACCAATTAAAGTATAATAGCCTGAATTATCTAGTTTTCTGGTTAGCTTGTATTTACAATCATGGAACCGATTATCAATTAGGGCTTTATCCTCATCTTCCAGAGTAAATATTCCTTCAACGACCTCAACATCTTCAATATTAATCTTTCCTGAAGTAATATCGTTATATAGTGATCTTGGGTAATCTCTTAGTGCATCAAAACCTTTAATATCATCAGGTTTTTTAAGTTGTTGTAACGCTCTTAAGATTACTGTTTTTCCTGCTTCATTCGGGCCAACAAAAATAGTCTTTAATTTCTCTACTTCAAATTCACCTGAATCAATGATACTTCGGTAGTTCTTTACTCTTGCTTTGTATAATCTCATTAGTACAACCTAATTATTTAAAACAGTTGAAGACATAGGCTCTTTTGTTTACAGAGTCCTTCCTGAATATTTAATTTTCTTTATTTTTTTCATGATGATTTTCAAGTTCATACCAAAATTTATCTAATCCTTTCTTCGTTTCTAAAGATATATGAAAGCGAGTATCAGCTTTCTTATTTGATAAACTCTGTATGCATAAAGACAAATCAAGCTTTGCCCATTCATCCGCAAGAACTACATAGGGTGTATCAGTAATCCAAAACCTCAAATCACCTGAAGTCACTCTTAGTAAAACGGCTATATTATCCGTATACTTGACCCAAAGAGATCTGTATAAACGACATATATCACCTATTGAATAACACTTATTTTCTTTCGCTATTTTGATTAAATTATCAATTTTTATTACATCAAGAAATGCATAAGAGTATGCAGAGATCAAATCATTTGTAGAATCAAACGATGAACGTATTTTACATAACTTTCGGTAATGCTCAGGGTGAAAATCTGTTTTTAATTGACCAATAAAAGCCCTTGCTGTTTTCCAATTAGTATCAACCTCTGTTTTATCTTGAATAAACTTTGATAGATCATCTTCTACCTCAACAGATAAACTGATTAAGCCCTCATTAAGAGAGCAACACTGTTTATATCGCTCTAAAATAATTGCGTTTTTAGTTTTAATTGCTTCTGTTAAAATTGATAACTCGAACTCACCTTTAATACCAGCAAATTTATTTAAACTATCAAGTCCCCATTTTAATAGTTGTTCGTACATCCCTTACTCCGTATCTAACAAAGGAACATTACAGTTTTTTGTAATTATCACTATGAATACATTAATATTTTCAGTTTGTTACGTCAAGCTTACACACGAAGTAGCATTAATAATTTGATGATGAACATCTGCTCTGGTGGCATTTGCGACTGTTAGGTTGGATTACAACTTATAGAAACAAAGTGTCAGTTCAAGTTTGAGCTACTACAGTTTAACTCTTGAAAAAAGCTCTTATTGCGTTACAACCGATCTAAACCTACCGCTTCTTGTTATCAATAAGTTTGTCCATATAATTTGCCCATTTTTGTAGCCACACCTTACACTCACTCTCGTACTCATGCAGGTCATACGTACCTTCAATGCCTTTACGCGCATGACCAAGAATTGCTTCTCCTACCTCGCGAGGACACTTTATGCGAGATAATCCTGTTCTTACTGTTCTACGTAAATCATGTGGACTCCAATGATCAATATCAATCATTCGGTCAAACCTTCTCATGTGATAAGATTGCTCAGTTATTGATTTTTGTTTAATTGGAAGGCCTGTATTGAGCGCTGGAAATACATATTTCAAGTCTGTTGATTCTAACTGTTTTAAAAAGAATATTGCTTGCGAAGAAAGCTGAACGTATCGTTCAACGTCCGTTTTAGTTTCTTTTAGATGCCAAAACCTTCGCTCTAGATCTATATCCTCCCATTTTGCATTACATACTTCACCTGTACGGCAAGCGGTGAACAAAGTGAATTTTAATATATTTCTTTGAGCTAAAGTAAATGCACTTGTAGGTAACCAACAGAGAAATTTGGCTAGTTCTTTATCTGATAAAACTCTTTTACCTTTTGTTGAAGTAAGCTTTATTTTTGCTTGTCTCAAATTGTTCTTTGCAAGAAATGCAGGATTAGCAAATTCATCCGAAAATTTTCCAATGCCAATAGAATATTCATAAGCAGCTGTAAGTTCTCGTAGTACATTCCCTGCTTGTACTTTTGAACCTCGTTCAACGATTGACATAATCATCTGAACTATATCTTTTCGTGTTACCTCATCTGCAATTCGGTCACCTAAAACCAATACAACATCACCATATAATGTTCTTCGTGTTTCAGATTGTCCTTTTTTCACCCGCGCTCCTGCAATTTTTTTACCGTCCACAAACCTATCTTCAATGTATTGTTTTAAATAAAGATCAACAACATTTTTAACAGTCATTTTTAACGATGCTTGTTTTTTTTGTTCTTTTTCTTCTAGCTTTTTTTGCTTTAACTCTTGAGCAGGACAACGTCCAGCTCTTCTAATATCTTTTAACTTTAATAATTCAACCCTTGCTTCAGCCAAAGAGATTAAAGGAAAACGTCCTATTTGAATTTGGGTTAATTTACCTGTGATTGGACTGGTATAACGATAAAAAAATGATTTAGTACCTGCGTTAGCACAAGTGACCCTTAGGCCTCTATTTTCACCAATATCGGCAAGATCTTTATCATATGGTTTCATACTATTTATCGTAGCAAAGGATAATGGTTTAGTTTGCTCATTCATAACTAGCTCTATGTTTCCATCCAAAGTATTATTAGCAACAATAAATGTCACTTAGCGTAATAAGTGTAGGTTTTTCACTTATGAAAACTATAGCAAAATAAACCTACAATTACACCTACACTAAATAGTGCAATTCCATGAACGTTCAATAGTATTCATGAGCTTTCATCAAATGTCACCATTTAAATAAAAGTGAATTAAATCAGAGCACAACACAATAAAAGCATAACAAAAACATGACAGATTTATCACAACACACCCCTATGATGCGTCAATACCTTACTATTAAGGCCGAATTTCCTAATATTTTGATTTTTTATCGTATGGGTGATTTCTACGAGTTATTTTTTGATGATGCTAAAAAAGCGTCTGATTTATTAGACATATCACTAACAGCACGTGGTAAAACAGGAGGTAATGCCATTCCAATGGCTGGTGTTCCTTATCATGCGGTAGAAAATTACTTAGCTAAGTTAGTAAAATTAGGTGAGTCTATTGCTATTTGTGAACAAATTGGCGATCCGGCAACGAGTAAGGGACCTGTAGAACGAAAAGTTGTTCGAATTATAACGCCGGGTACCGTTAGTGATGAAGCGCTATTGTCCGACAGGCAGGATAACTTAATTGTTGCTATCGCTGAGAATAATTCAAAATCTAAGAAGGCTTCTGATCCCAGTTTTGGTTTAGCTTACCTTGATATGACAAGTGGCCGCTTTGTGATCACTGAACCACAAACAAGTGAACAGTTACAAGCAGAATTGCAACGCCTTTCTCCTGCCGAACTACTGTATTCAGAAACACTATCAACGATGAAAACTATTGGACAGTATAAAGGGTTACGTCGACGCCCTGAGTGGGAGTTTGACGTTGAAACATCTCTTTCTTTACTTAATAAACAATTTGGTACTAAAGAACTCACAGGTTTTGGTGTTGACAATAAGTTGTTAGGAATATCCGCTGCGGGTTGTTTATTTCAGTATGTAAAAGATACACAACGTACAGCGCTACCTCATATTCGAGCAATTATCTATGAATCTGCCAGTTCTGGTGTTGTACTGGATGCGGCTACTCGACGAAATTTAGAATTAACGCAAAATCTTCAAGGTGGCCTCGACAACACTTTAGCATCCATTTTGGACCGCTGTGCAACACCTATGGGCTCGCGTTTATTAAAGCGTTGGTTACATTTTCCATTGCGCGATTTAACAATACTAGCGAATAGACAAGATGCCATTGAACAAATAGTTTCGTCGGATTTACACCTTGATGTTCAACCTATTCTAAAAAGTTTTGGTGACATCGAACGCATAGTCTCGCGCATTGCCTTAGGCTCAGCCAGACCGCGTGATTTTGCTCGTTTACGTAATACTCTACAAGCTCTGCCAGAGCTACAAAGCTGTTTATCACCCTGTGTTACAGGGTATGTTCATGCGCTTGCACAATTAATGATGCCAATTCCAGCAATTCAAACGTTACTCGAACAAGCAATAGTTGATAATCCACCTGTGCTTATTCGAGATGGTGGTGTGATAGCACCAGGATATCATCACGAGTTAGATGTATTGCGAGATTTAAGTGATGGCGCGACGGAGTTTTTAGCTCAACTAGAGCAGAGAGAAAAAGAACGCACTGGCATTCATTCGTTAAAGGTGGGCTACAACAAAGTTCATGGCTTCTTTATTGAAATTAGCCGAAGTGCAGCTAATGATGTACCGAGCAATTATATTCGTCGCCAAACATTAAAAAATAATGAACGCTTTATAACTGAAGAACTAAAAGAACATGAACATAAAGTGCTCAGTGCTCAAAGTAAATTTTTAGCGCTAGAAAAACGTCTCTATCAAGAATTATTTGACAAAATATTACCCGAGTTAGCGCAATTACAATCATTAAGCCAAGCAATTTCAGAGTTTGATGTATTAAGTAATTTTGCCGAACGCTCTATCAGTTTAAACTATGTTAAACCTGAATTAGTAGAAGCTACGGGCATTAATATAGATGCAGGTAGGCATCCTGTTGTTGAACAAATGACAGATGATGCTTTTATTGCCAACCCAACTGTTTTAACCGAACAGCGTAAAATGTTGATTATCACTGGCCCTAATATGGGTGGTAAATCTACTTATATGCGCCAAACCGCATTAATAGTTCTACTCGCTCATATTGGCTGTTTTATTCCTGCTGATGCCGCCCAAATTGGCTTGGTAGATAGAATTTTCACTCGAATTGGTGCATCTGATGATTTAGCAAGTGGTCGTTCTACCTTTATGGTAGAAATGACCGAGACTGCCAATATCCTTCATAATGCTACCGATAAAAGCTTAGTGTTACTTGATGAAATTGGACGAGGAACTAGTACCTATGATGGTCTTTCTTTAGCATGGGCTTGTGCTGAAATGTTAGCACTTAAAACAAAAGCTTTTACCTTATTTGCCACCCATTATTTTGAGTTAACTTTACTCGCACAAGAAATTTCAACCTTAGCAAATGTACATTTAGATGCCATGGAGCATGACGATAACATTATTTTTATGCACGCAGTGCAAGAAGGTGCCGCGAGTAAAAGTTTTGGTTTACAAGTTGCGCAACTTGCTGGTGTTCCTAAAATGGTAATTAACCGAGCTAAGCAGCGTTTATTAGAACTGGAGAATCAAGAGGTTCCCTCTGTACTTCCTGCGCAGTCTGAAAGTTTTCAGCAATTAACTTTAGTGGCCGACGATCACCCAGCACTTGATTCCCTACGTAACATTGATGTCAATGATATATCACCTAAACAAGCATTAGATTTATTGTTTGAGTTAAAAGCAACGCTTTAACTTTACATTACACTCATATTTGCAAAAAACACCTATAAAAAAAGGCTGTAAGGTTTTCCCTTACAGCCTTTTTACAATTCACTTTTAGCAAGTATCAGTTTCTATTATTGCGCTTCAAATAACGCTTCAATTGATAAGTTTTGTTGACTTAATATATCACGAAGCCGTTTTAAGCCTTCAACTTGAATTTGTCGAACGCGTTCACGGGTTAATCCTATTTCGTGGCCAACATTTTCCAATGTTTCAGCTTCATAACCCATTAAACCAAAACGTCTAGCTAATACTTCTCTTTGTTTGGAGTTTAATTCATTCAGCCAATGAACAATGTTATTGCTCATATCTTCTGATTGCAGGTCACCTTCTGGTCCGCTACTTTTTTCATCAGCAATAACATCGAGTAATACTTTGTCTGAATCGCCTGAGAAAGGCGTATCAACAGAAGCTATACGTTCATTCAAACGAAGCATTTTAGTTACATCAGCAACGGGTTTGTCTAACGAGCTAGCAATATCTTCAGCTGTTGGTTCATGATCTAACTTTTGAACAAGTTCTCGTGAAGCGCGTAAATAAATATTTAATTCTTTAACTACATGGATGGGTAAACGAATGGTGCGAGTTTGATTCATTATCGCTCGTTCGATAGTTTGACGAATCCACCAAGTGGCATAAGTCGAGAAGCGGAAACCTCGCTCAGGATCAAATTTTTCAACTGCACGAATTAAACCTAAATTACCTTCTTCAATTAAATCAAGTAAAGGTAAACCACGATTATTATATCGTCTGGCAATTTTAACCACTAAACGTAAATTACTTTCAATCATACGTTTACGTGATGCTTCATCTCCTTTAAGCGAAAGACGCGAGAAATACACCTCTTCTTCTGCACTTAATAGCGGTGAAAAACCTATTTCACTTAAATAAATTTGAGTGGCATCAATATTTGATGCTTTTTCTTCTTTATCTTTTAGTACTGTGCTTTGTTTTTTTTCTTTTACCATGCTGATCTCCCATAAATAGCAAGCTTGCATTAATTATTATTTATTCACACTAACTCCAGTTATATTTGATTGGTCGGTATTCTCTATGTTCTATGTTTCATAGGAATGCACTTATTATTTTTTCGGTAAGTACTTCAAAGGATCAACTGATTTTCCGCGAAAGCGAACTTCAAAATGAAGCATAACTCTTTGCGCGTCGGTGTCACCCATTTTTGCGACGATATCACCAGCTTTTATCTGCTGCTGTTCTTTTACTAAGATTTTGTCATTGTGAGCATAGGCACTTAAATAATCATCATTGTGTTTTATAATAACTAACTTGCCGTACCCTCTTAACGCACTACCTGTGTAAACTACTTTGCCATTTGCCGTTGCTCTAATATTAGTTCCACGACGTCCAGCGATATCTATCCCTTTATTACCTTGTGCTTTGGAAGAAAAACGTGCAATAACTTTGCCTTTAACTGGCCATTTCCAGCGACTGATTTTTTGAGAAAAATTCGTCTTTGGTATGTCATCTTGTACTATTTTCTTCTTACTTACATTTTTACCATACGCCTGCTTTTTTGAAGATGCAACAGTCTTTTTTACCACTTTATTACTGGTCAGATTAGAGCTTTTAGTCTGCTTTTTACTAGAGTGCTTATTTTTACTAGCTTGTGAACTTTTTCCTTCATTATTAGCAACTAAAATTAATTTTTGATTTGGATAAATATTATAAGGAGGTGAAATATTATTCAATTTAGCTATTTGGCGTACATCTGAATTTGCTCTCCATGCAATGGAATATAAAGTTTCACCCGCTTGCACCTTGTACACACTTGCATTGATAGAGTTTTGCACACGTTTATTTAAGGGGATGCTTCCATAAACAGTCACAACAGGTGCTGGTTTTTCACGAGAAGAGCAAGCTAAAAGGTTAATAACAAGAAAGATGCAACAAAAAGATTTAAATAGTGCTCCTAAAGGAAAAAAGATACTACTTTCATATTTTTTATCGGTCATGATCAAGCGCATAACTTATTTATTTACTTATTTAAAGACTAAATAGGTTATGGTGATCAAGATAACAAAACCCCAACCTAGAACGTCAATCCATTTACGTAAGTTTTTTTCCATAGCACTTCCGCCCCATTGAATAAGGCCAGCGACAAGAAAAAACCGCATTCCCCGCCCAATAGCAGAGGCCAACAAAAACGGTAAAAAAGCCATCTGTAAAAAGCCTGCACTAACCGTAAATAACTTATAGGGTATTGGCGAAAAACCAGCGATAAAAACGACCCACACACCCCATTCACTAAACCAATTCGTTGCAGTATTAAAGCGCTGCTGATAACCAAATTCCGTTATAAGTGGTTGTATCCAAGGTTCAAACATCAAGTATCCGAGTAAATAACCAACGCCGCCGCCAATAATAGAGGAGATTGTTGTTAAGCTTGCTAATCGCCACGCCTTCTCAGGTTTAGCTAACACCATAGGAGCAAGTAAAACATCGGGAGGAATAGGAAAAAACACCGACTCAGCAAACGTTAACAGTGCTAACATTCTTGGCGCAAACTTATGTTCAGCCCATTTGAGTGTCCAATCATAAATAGCGGAGAAAAGCTTCATTATAGCAACTCTCCTGGTACGAGTGGTACAAAGCGAACAGCTTCAACTTGCTCTTCACTGTAACTATCACCATTTCGAGTTATCGTTTTAAGTATTTGAGTTTTATCACCTACTGGAATAACTAAACGGCCACCATCAACAAGCTGCTCTAGTAATGCCTGTGGTACGCTAACAGCTCCTGCCGTGACAATAATGGCATCAAAAGGGGCCTTACTTGCCCAACCTTGCCAGCCATCTCCATGTTTCAAAGAAATATTATGCAAGTCTATCGCTCTTAAACAACGCTTAGCTTGAAATTGCAGTGATTTAATACGTTCAACAGAAAAAACTTTGTCTGTAAGTTGCGCTAGAATTGAGGTTTGGTAACCTGATCCCGTACCTATTTCTAAAATGCTTTTTGGCTTAAAGTCATTTAGTAATAGCTCTGACATCTTTGCGACTATATAAGGTTGAGAAATTGTTTGTCCTTGCCCAATAGGTAAAGCAGTATTGTCGTATGCCTTATGAGACAGTATTTCAGGTATGAAAATATGACGAGGTGAATTGGCAATGGCCTCTAAAACTTGTAGATTTGAGATACCTTCAGCTTGCAATTTTTGCGCAAGTAACTCACCACTACGTTTTGACTTACCACCTGTTCGGCCATTTTTTGTGTGACTCATCATAACGCTACTTCACCCATCCACTCTTTCATACTATTTATGCTGTTATGTGCTGTCATATCAACGGTTAACGGTGTTACTGAAACATAGTTATTAGCCACGGCATGAAAATCAGTACCCTCGCCGCCATCAAGTTCCTTCCCTAATGTTCCATACCAATAAATATCTCTTTGCCATGGGTCCTTCATTTTTTTCATCATTTCAGCTTTATGTCTATGACCAAGACGAGTGACTTTGATACCTTTTATTTCGCTAATGGGTATATCGGGAACATTAATATTTAGTATTTGGTCTGCTGATAATGGATGTTTTTGAATACGCTTAATAATTTGAGCCGTGATAGTTGCCGCCGTTTGGTAATATTTTTCATGCTTGCCCAACAGTGATACGGCAATGGCAGGTAACCCCATGTGCCGACCTTCTGCCGCTGCAGCAACGGTTCCTGAATATAAGGTATCATCACCTAAATTAGGGCCTTTATTAATTCCTGCTACCACTAAATCAAGCGTTGAGGTGACGAGTTGGCTTACCCCTAAGTGTACAGAATCAGTGGGCGTACCGTTAACAGAAATAAAACCATTATCGAGTGTGTGCGCTCTAAGAGGGTTAAGTAAGGTTAAAGAGTTACTTGCACCACTACAGTTTCTATCGGGTGCAACAACCGTAACATCAAAGTGCTTAATTAGCTCTTTTTGAAGCACTTTAATACCTAAGGCATGAACGCCATCATCATTACTTAATAAAATTTTCATTAATTATTTTACTCTGTATTAGGGGTTACGTTAACTCTTTGAGTACAATCTTTATAATCAATTAGCTCTCGAAGTACCGTGGTAGCATATGAACCGGCGGCCAATGAGAAACTGATTTTTACAGCGGGTAAGGTATCGTTAACTGAGATTTCATTTGTTGAAATCTCATCAGGTGATGTATCATTAGAGAATACTTCAATATCAGCACCATCAATGACTAACCGAATACGACGACGTTCTTGTTTCAAACCAAAACGCGGTAACCCTTGAGAAAATTCATTGTGGTTATCTGCAACTTCTTGCTCAAATATTTTTGGTTGTACATCGGTCATTAGCTCGCCTGCACCCCACATTGATGCGGTAATATCGACATCTTTATCCTTTAATCGCTGCTTGATGACATCATCAATTTCATCAAGACGAAACACTGACTGAGTACCCGCCAACATTACTACATCACCAACTTGTACCTTGGAGAAAATATCTTGTTTAATACGTTCATTAATAATATCGTTGAAAATATAAGATCGTGCCGCAGACAAATACATGCCTCGTTTTTTCTTATCTTTTACTTTTGAGCCCGAAAATAAAGCCAACGCCTTATCAATATTGCCACCGTCAATTCCAAAGCGCTGTTCGCCAAAATAATTCGGTACTCCATGCTCAACTATTTTTTCCCAACGTTCATACAAGGCTTTAAGATCAGTAATGTCACGTAAAATCAATTCAAAACGATTTCCCGTTAATGCGCCTGTGCGTAGTTTTTTGTTATGTCTTTTGTAGCTAAGTACTTCAACGCCTTCAATGGTGAGATCATTTAAATCATATTCTTGCTTACCTGGCACATGAACACCAAACCACTGCTCTGCTACTGCAAATCTATCCTTTAAACCCGCATATGAAACTAATTGTTCTTTCACCTTGAAATACTTGGCTAATTCTCGCGCAACAAAAACCGTGTTGGCTCCTGTTTTTCTAATATGAATCAATAAATGCTCACCTTCACCACAGGGTAAAAATGGTAACTGTTCAAATACTCTAAAATCACTTTGCTTAAGTCTTAATAAGCCCGTAGATTTTGGTTTTCCATGCAAATAGGCAAGTTCTGGTAACATTATTCTTCTCTAATTAGTGGTATGTAACGGTTAAAGAATTACACTTCTGCCATAGGCGGCATCACCTGTAAAGTAGGCGTAAGCAATATAACACAATGCACTGCGACCCCCTCTTTTCGACCGGTATAACCCAATTTTTCTGTTGTGGTTGCTTTAACATTGATTTGTTCTACTAAGCAGTTTAAATCCTCACTTAAACATTCACGCATTGCTAATAAGTGAGGAGCCATTTTGGGCGCTTGGGCAACGATGGTTATGTCTCCATTTCCTATTTCATAACCTTTTTCGGTCATTAAACCAACTACATGGCGCAATAATATTCTGCTAGAAATATTTTCATACTTTCCATCTGTGTCGGGAAAGTGATTACCAATGTCCCCTAAACAAAGCGCGCCAAGAATGGCGTCACAAAGCGCATGAATAGCAACATCTCCATCAGAATGAGCAATAAAGCCCTTTTCAAATGGTATGGCAACTCCGGCAAGCATTAATGGTCCTTCACCGCCAAATTTATGTACATCAAAACCATGGCCTATGCGCATGTTCTATCCCTTTTTCTGTGTGATTTGTTGCTGTTTTAAATAAAAATCAGCTAAGACTAAATCTTCTGGACGAGTTATTTTTATGTTATCTATTCTTCCTGATACAAGTAAACAGGGCAAGCCAACAGACTCAATTGCTGATGATTCATCCGTTATTAACAACCCTTTTTTTTGCGCTTCTTCGATGGCTTGTTTCAGCTCTTTGGTTTTAAACATTTGTGGCGTAAAGGCATGCCACAAACTACTGCGATCTATTGTTTTGCTCACCTGAGTTGCTTCATTCGCATTATTATTGATGGCGAGTTTCATCGTATCAACAACAGGTGCGGCCAAAATACCACCACTATTACTAGCAAGACATTGCTTGATAAGTTTATCTATATCATCATGAGTAATACAAGGACGTGCAGCATCGTGTACTAATACCCATTCCTTATCATTAATAACCTGCAAGCCATTCAAGACAGAGTCAACTCGCTCTTTCCCGCCTGATACCCGTATAATATTGGGGTTATCGACTAAAGTTGTTTGAGCAAAATAGGCATCGACATCACTAATGGCTAATACCACTTTTGCTATATTTTTATGACTAAGCAAACGATTGATTGTATGGCTTAAGATTGTTTGATTATCGATGGTTAAATATTGCTTAGGACACGAAGCTAACATGCGCTTACCAATTCCGGCAGCAGGCACTACAACAATAAACTGCTGATTTTCAGGCAACAACACAGGGTTACTCACAACTAATATAACCTCTTGTTACTATCATCATTTATTGACTTCTCTTCTACAACGTTACCCTTACTAGGTATCACTCGAAAGAAGGTCTCATTTTCTTTGATCATGCCGAGCTCATTTCTAGCACGCTCTTCAATAGCTTCAGTACCTAATTTAAGGTCATCCGTATCAGCATATAATAATTTATTGCGTTGCTGAAGTTTTGTATTTGCTAACTCTTGTCGAGTAACGTCCTCTTGTAAAGCTAGATAATCAGGCACGCTATTTTTACCGAACCAGAGTCGGTATTGCAATAAACTAAAAACAATCAATAACAGTGCTGTAAATGCCCGCATGGTTACCTATAAAAGCCTGGAAACAGATGAAAAAAATGTAACTTTATAAAAAGCCATAATCTTTCCCATTATATAAGCCTTAAAAGTGGTGTAAATCTTTATATAGCCAAACCAGCTCAAAACACATAATTAACTTGTTATAGTGACATTATTAGCAATAACTGTAATTGACAATCAAAGCTAAACTATTGCTAAACGAGTAATTAACGTTAAAATGCCTAAATATCAAAGGAACGCTCCTCTATAAAGGATTAAAAATGCTTAAAACAACAGTTAAAATCATATCATTTGGACTGATACTCTTTTTTTATAGCTTTCAAATTCTGGCAAGTGCAGAACAAGAAAAACAAATCCCTTGTCATTCCAATGAAAACAGTGTCAATAATGAAGTAAAAAAAGCAAGCCCAATCAAAAAAGTTGCACCTACATATCCAAAAGTCGCGGCTCGAAAAAAACAAGAAGGTTGGGTTCGCTTAAGTTTTATAGTTAAAGAAGATGGCAGTGTTGATTTACCGATAATTGAAGATTCATCAGGTATAGAATCGTTTGAAAAGGCAGCTAAAAACGCAGTAAAAGCTTGGGTTTTCGACCCTGCTACGAGAAATGGCAAAACCATTGAGCAATGCCGAAATAGCGTACAGCTAAATTTTAAAATGAATAAAACCACTAAAGGTGCTTCTCGTCGCTTTGTAAAGCAGTACCGCAAGATAATACAATTAATTCATGACAAAGAATTAAATGAAGCTAAGCAAGCTTTAGATGAACTTGCAAAAAAGCCAAGACAAAACTTTTACGAAGACAAGTTTTTCTTCAATGTTAAGGCGAGTTACTTTCAAGCAATGGGTGATAATCGACAAGAGCTTGCTAATCTAAAAAAGTTGATTCCTACAGGAAAGGATTACTTGCCCAAAGACTCTTATGTTTATTCTATTACAAGGGCTTTTCAATTAGCTTTGTTAAATAATGAGTTATCGAGCACTTTGTATTTTTACAACAAGCTAAAACAATTCGATGAAAATAGCGAAACAATTGCAAAACTAACGCCTTATATTGAAAAGATCAACTCACTAATTTATAGCTCTGATCCTATTTTTGTTGCAGCTCAAATAAATGAACGCAAGCATTGGAACCACTATTTAACTCGAAAAAACTTTACTTTTGCCAATATAGAAGGAAAGCTGAATTCTGTTGATATACGCTGTGACAATCATTTTTCAACTTATGCTTTAGAAAGCGAAAGACAATGGAGTATTCCTGAAAATTGGGGCAAGTGCCAGCTTTTTGTTAAAGGTGAACAGGGCGTAAAATTCAACTTGATTGAGCTTGCAGCTAAACAAGTGTAATACTTTTTTTAGGCGAAAGGGTATTGAAATCTTATTTCAATACCCTATGAAAATTATGCCAGTTAATAGCGCAAGAAAGTAATAATTCACGCAAGCTTGGAATAATGGGGCTAGCTTTGTTGCCATTTTGCCAACAGTGTCCTGCACAAGCAGTCAACATTACTTTTTTATTCGGTTTAAATAAAAGAACCTTCTTTGCCGAACTGTCTTCTAATACAGCCGAGTCAATCAATGAAAACCAGCCTGAGAGGTTAGTGCGAAGACGTTTTCTTTCACCATCAACTCTATCTATACAATCTAGGATAATATGTTCACCTTGAAATACAGGGACAACTAAACCTAATAGAGAGATGTTTTTTTTGGAGAGTAATGCCAAATACCACGCATTTATTTCTTGCTCAGTTTGTCCTGCTAATGGGAGTTTACTCGCTTGTTTTGTAGACCAGCTAGCATTTTGAACATCTAATGTTAGTGGTGAAATACCTTGAGTGCTTACTTGAGCCATTGAATTTGCAGTACGGTTAATATAATAAGACAAACTTTTTAAGCGTCCTTGTACGCTTTGTAATGTGGCTGGCTCAACATTAGCAAGCACTCGTAACTCTCGCTCATAGAGCGCATTACATATTTCTGCAAAGTCATTGTTTTGCTGATTGGTTTGCCAAAGTGAAGTTTGAGACATCAATTAAGCATACTTTATTGTAGATACAAAATACAACGCCAGATAAATAAAAACCGAGTCGTTGCAGACTCGGTTCTTATATCAGTATTCAAATTGAAGCAAATAGTTCAAGAGCAAGGCACTTGCACGGAGTTGACGATAGTCAATACTTCGGACATCCTGTCCTTCGCCCTGTGAGCCATTTTCTAACGGTTCAAAAAACGCCGCTATTGAACTAAGAAGCAAAAATTTTGATGGTTATTGACCTTTAATTTCACTTAATCCGTTATATACAGCTTTATCACCTAGAAGCTCTTCAATACGTAATAATTGGTTGTACTTAGAAACACGGTCTGAACGACATAAAGAGCCCGTTTTAATTTGACCGGCAGCAGTACCTACCGCTAAATCTGCTATTGTTGCATCTTCAGTTTCACCAGAACGATGAGAGATAACCGCTGTGTAACCTGCATCTTTAGCCATTTTAATTGCCGCAAGTGTTTCTGTTAATGAACCAATTTGGTTGAACTTAATTAAAATTGAGTTTGCAACACCTGTATCAATACCACGTTTGAAGATTTTAGTATTGGTTACGAATAAATCATCGCCTACGATTTGTACTTTATCGCCAAGTAAATCAGTTTGGTATTTAAAACCATCCCAGTCTGACTCGTCTAGGCCATCTTCAATTGACACTATTGGGTATTCTTTACAAAGTTCACCTAAGAAGTCTGAGAATTCATTTGAAGTAAATTGCTTCCCTTCACCTTTAAGGTCATAAATGCCTTTATCGCTATCGTAAAATTCTGAAGCTGCACAGTCCATCGCTAGAGTAACATCATCACCTAAACTGTAGCCAGCAGCAGCAACAGCTTCTTTAATTACCGCAAGTGCATCTGCATTTGAGGCCAAATCAGGAGCAAAGCCACCTTCATCACCAACAGCAGTGTTTAAGCCTTTACTTGATAGAACTTTTTTCAAAGCATGAAAGATCTCAGCGCCCATACGTAATGCTTCAGTAAAGTTTTTAGCGCCCACTGGCTGAACCATAAACTCTTGAATATCAACATTATTATCTGCGTGCTCACCACCATTAATAATATTCATCATAGGTACAGGTAAGCTATAAACACCTGAAGTACCATTTAGGTCAGCAATATGTTCGAACAATTGCACACCTTTATCCATTGCAGCCGCTTTTGCTACTGCTAACGAAACAGCAAGGATAGCATTTGCACCAAATTTTTCTTTATTTTCAGTACCATCTAAATCAATCATGATTTTATCGGTGTTAGCTTGTTCAAGTGCATTTTGACCAATTAAGGCTGGTGTAATATCATTTTTAATGGCTCCAACAGCTTTTAGAACACCTTTACCTAAATAACGGCTTTTATCGCCGTCACGTAATTCTAAAGCTTCACGCGAGCCTGTTGACGCCCCAGAAGGTGCGGCTGCACGCCCCCAAGCACCCGACTCTAAATAAACATCGGCTTCAACGGTTGGGTTTCCACGTGAATCCATGATTTCACGCGCTAAAATTTTACTGATATTTGACATTATATTTCCTTCACAAACTTAAAAAAACAAAAACCGCAGCACATGGCTACGGTTTGTAATTACTTTGAACTAGTTTAATTGCTGTTTTTGATGTTCAAAAGAAGCAGCAATAAAGCTTTCAAATAATGGGTGGCCATCACGTGGAGTCGAATTAAACTCTGGATGGAACTGCCCGGCAACAAACCATGGGTGATCCGGTATTTCAATCACCTCAACTAAACTTTTATCGGTAGATAAACCCGAGAACACTAAGCCAGCTTTGCTTAATTGTTCTCGGTAGTTATTATTTACCTCAAAACGATGACGGTGTCTTTCATTAATTGTTTCACTACCATATACGTCGCACACTTTGGAACCTTTCACAAGATGACACAATTGTGAGCCTAAACGCATCGTTCCGCCTAAGTCTGAATTTTCGCTACGGTATTCAATTTGGCCTTCTTCATCAAGCCACTCGCTGATCAAGCCAATAACAGGATGTGGTGTTTGTGCATTAAACTCAGTACTATGAGCATCAGCTAAGCTGGCAACATTACGAGCATATTCAATTAAGGCAACTTGCATTCCTAAACAAATACCCAAGTAAGGTATTTTATTTATCCGTGCATATTGAGCGGTTAAGATTTTACCTTCAACACCGCGTTCACCAAAACCGCCAGGTACTAAAATCGCATCTAAGTCTTTTAATAACTCTGTACCCTTTACTTCCACATCTTGTGAATCAATATATTTAATATTAACCGTAAGTTGGTTTTTAAGCCCTGCGTGTTTTAATGCTTCGTTTACTGATTTATATGCATCAGGTAATTCAATATATTTACCCACCATACCAATAGTAACTTCACCTTTAGGGTTCGCTTCATGATAAAGCACTTCTTCCCATTCGGTTAAGTCTGCTTCTGGTACATCTAAACCAAAGCGTTTTACTACAATATCATCTGTGCCTTGCGCTTTTAACAGTGCCGGAATTTTATAAATGCTATTAACGTCACGCATAGAAATAACGGCTTTTTCTTCAACATTACAAAATAATGCAATTTTGCCGCGTTCGGCATTCGGAATAGGTCGATCAGAACGGCACACTAAAATATCAGGCAAAATACCAATAGAACGTAAATCTTTCACTGAATGCTGGGTTGGTTTAGTTTTAATTTCACCTGCCGCGGCTAAATAAGGCACTAATGTTAGGTGCATAAACATTGCACGGTCACGGCCTACTTCTAGCGCTAACTGACGAATTGCTTCTAAAAATGGTTGTGATTCAATATCACCAACTGTACCACCAACTTCAACCATGGCAACATCATATCCTTCAGCACCTTCAATGACTCGACGCTTGATATCGTTAGTGATATGAGGGATAACCTGAATAGTGGCACCTAAAAACTCACCTTTACGCTCACGAGCTAAAATATCTTGATAAATACGGCCTGTGGTAAAGTTATTACGCTTAGTCATTTTGGTACGAATAAAGCGTTCATAATGACCAAGATCCAGATCGGTTTCTGCACCATCTTCAGTAACAAAAACTTCACCATGTTGAATAGGACTCATAGTGCCGGGGTCGACATTAATATAAGGGTCAAGTTTCAGCATGGTCACTTTCAAACCACGTGCTTCAAGGATTGCTGCTAATGAAGCTGCGGCAATACCTTTACCAAGAGACGAAACCACGCCGCCAGTAACAAAAATATATCTAGTTGTCATGTCTACACCGATGTAAGGGAAATACAGAATTTTTTGCTTTACTTTTTTAGCTATTAAGTTGCTGTTATTAGCACTTATTTTAAGTTGATAATTAACTAAAACACAGACTAAAATTGAATAAAGCAGGACGGGACAGTATTATACTTAAAATCATGGCTAACAACAATAACTACTATTAAATCTAACTAAAAATAAGCGTTTTTTTATTAAACAATAATCGTTATGATATCAGCATAACTTTTTACCTAAGTAAGCTATGACAAATCAACTAGAACTGGTTTTATCAGCCATTGATGAAATTAACCGCCAAGACAGCAATATCACTTTATTTAATAATAAAGAATATCCTAAAGAACTGATATATGGTCAACGAATGACAGCTTGTTTAACGCAACATTGGCCTCAAGCAAGTGAACTATTACAAATAGCCGTTCGCGCTCAACACATCAAACGTTGGCATCTAAAACGAAATGAATTTGAACAAGGTAAGGCTGGCTATTATCAATGGCGTATTGCTTTAGGTAAATTTCATGCTGAATTAACCGCTAAAATCATGATTGAGCAAGGCTATAACGAGAATCAAGCTGAGCAAGCTGCTTCCATTATTTGCAAAGAAAACTTAAGAGATAAAACAGCTAGTCAACTAAATTCTGATAGTCAAACCTTAGAAGATGTTGCTTGTTTGGTTTTCCTTGAATATTACTTTGATGAATTTGCGGCTAAATACCTTAAACAAGATAATGAAGCTAAAATTATTCGTATTGTGCAATTAACATGGAAAAAAATGTCTGACGAAGCTCATAATATTGCACTGAAATTAGCATTGCCTGACCATTTAGCATCTTTAGTCACTAAAGCGCTATCTTAGTAATATATAATCAAAGTAAACGCTATTTATCAGGGAAATGATGTAGTACATCATATACCTTTAGAACAAGTGGAAGCTTTTCTAAAACAATAAAAATTATTTCATTCTATGTGGTGATTACTTACTAACAGGTAGTCGCCATAAAAATATAAAAGGTCCAATAACGAGCAAAAACACCAATAGCGTTAGCATCATATTTTGTAGCAAATAGGCCGACCAAACCACAGAAAGGATAATTGTTAGTAGTGCAACTCTTTTAGCCTTTCTAGGTATACTTCGATGCTGTTGCCATTCATGAATAAGTGGGCCAAAAGTTTTATTATTAAGTAATTTACGCTGCATTCTCGGTGACGATTTAGCAAAACAAGCAGTTGCCATAATAAGAAAAACAGTTGTGGGTAAAATAGGAAGTATTGCGCCTAATATAGCTAATCCTACACACAAAACACCCGTAACTTTCCATAAAAAAACCTTTATTTTACTACGCGTTGAAACTGGCACGGGACATTCATCCATGCTTATACTTGGTTTTACTACTGATTTCTGTTCTTGGTTTACAGCCCGTCCCATGTTTATCACCCATTTACCAGGTTAACATTAGTTTTCACTTTAACTTTATTGTTGGTGTCTCTGCTCTTTCTGATCAATAGAGTATCACTTTCAATTTGATTATTATTAATCAGTGACTTAGCTAATCGATCGTATAATAAAACATTAACCGATGCTGCTAAATTCATACAACCGACAGTAGGTACATAAACAACACTATCAGCATTATTAATAACCGTTTGGCTAATAGTGCCATCTTCTGGACCAAAAATATAAAGTGCTTGAACAGGGTGCTCAAAATGCGGCAATGGTATTGCGCCTTCAACTAAATCTACACAAATGATTTTAGTATTAGTAGGTAAACAAGCACGTAAGTGCTCTAGGCTCTCAAAGTTATCTACTGCCTTTAGTGGGATTTTATCACGGGCATTTTTAGTGTCGGTATTATGTTTTGAACCATTGAACTTTATTGCATTTGCATAACGTTGTCCGGTATAAAGTACTTGTTCAACACTATAGCAACCTGCTGCACGCATGACGGCACCAACGTTACTAGGACTTTTAGGGTTAGTTAAACCGATTGTTACATGGCTATTTTCAACCTGTAAACGTTTTCCTAAAGCAATAGTTGATAATAAAAGTTTGGTCATTATATATCCCTGTTACTTCTCTTGCATTTTGACTTGCTGCCAATACTGCTCTAACTGTTCAAGATTATGTTGAGAAAAATCTCGCTTCGATTGTTGCACTTGTGCTTCCACACCATGAAATCGCTTAGTAAATTTTTGATTCGCTCGGCGTAGTAAAGTTTCTGGATCTTGCTTGGCATGGCGACATAAGTTCACTACAGCGAACATTAAATCACCCAGCTCCTCACCTAAAGCTGCTTGATTAATTTCCTTAGCTTCTAGCTCTTCTTTAACCTCAAGCACTTCCTCTTCAATTTTTGCAAAAACATCATTAATATCATGCCAGTCAAACCCTACATGAGAACAGCGCTTTTGAATCTTTGCCGCTTGCGATAAGGCGGGTAAATTTTTTGGAATATCAGTAAGAATACTAAGATCCTCTTTTTTATTTTTAATTTGACGTTCTTTGATCTTTTCATTTTCCCAGTTGGCTTTTATTTGCGCATCTGAACGTAAATCAGTATCGCTAAAGACATGAGGATGGCGACGAATAAGCTTTTCGCAAACTGATGCAACAACACTGTCAAAATCAAACAACTGCTGCTCTTGGCCAAGCTGGCTATAAAAAATCACTTGGAATAATAAATCGCCTAATTCTTTATTGAGTTCAACAAAGTCATTTTGTTCAATGGCATCAACAACTTCATAAGCCTCTTCAATGGTATGAGCTGCAATAGAAGAAAAGCTCTGTTTTACATCCCAAGGACAGCCAGTTTCAGGATCACGAAGCTGTGTCATGATCCAACGGAGTTTTTCGATTGAAGCTTCACTCTCAATATTAACGTTTAACATTTATTTTCATAACCTTTTTACTTCAACAACATCATCAAGTTGGCGGATTTTTTCTAGCACTCGTGTTAACAATTCGCTACTCGTGACTTCCATTTTAATATTCATGATCATAGTTTGTTTAGAACTATCCGTGTGACTTTCAATACCGATAATACTGACTTTTTCATTAGCAATAATCGTTGATATATCGCGGAATAATCCTTGGCGGTCACTCGCTATAATTTGTGTACTGGCTTGATAACTTTGCTTATCATCAAGCCCCCATTGCACTTCAACAAAGCGTTCTGGTTGTTGAAGTAATGCGTTAGCTAATTGTTCACAGTCTTGTCGATGCACTGAAATCCCTCTGCCTTGAGTGATAAAGCCAGAAATAATATCACCTGGTACTGGGGAGCAACATTTTGCCATATGCGTAAGTAAATTACCGACGCCAGAAACTGTAATACCGTTATTATCTCCTGTGGTATTTTTCCCAACATGAGATTCTCTGACTAAACTTTGAGGGTCAAGCTCAAGGGCTGGATTAACCTTATCCTCAAGTTGCTTGAAGTAATTAATGACTTGTTGTAAACGGGCATTACCTGAGCCAATAGCAGCGTATAAATCATCAACTGTTTTAACGTTAAAACGCACAGCCGCATCTTTAAGTAGCCTTTGATTCATCGCTAAACTGCTCAGTTTTGCCAGCTCTGTATCAAGTAATTCTTTGCCCAGAGCAAGATGTTTGTCTCGGTCTTGTAATTTAAAAAAGTGTTGTACTTTCGCCCTAGCCCTAGATGAATAAATATAATGTAAACTAGGGTTTAACCAATCACGACTTGGGTTAGGATGTTTGCTAGTTAACACTTCAACTTGATCACCCGTTTTCAATTGATGGGTAAAAGGCACTATTTTACCAAACACTTTAGCACCAATACAGCAATGTCCAACATTTGAATGAATGTAATAAGCAAAATCTAAAGGAGTTGCTCCCATAGGTAAATCAATCACATCACCCGATGGCGTAAATACATAAATTCGGTCTTCAAAAACTTGACTGCGTAGCTCATCTAGCAATTCTCCACTTTCAGCCACATCATCTTGCCACTGTAATATTTTACGTAACCAACCAATCTTATCATCAAAACTATTACTTTTACCGCTAGCCTTTCTTGATGAGGAGTTTGATGAAGAACCTTCTTTATAACGCCAGTGTGCTGCGACACCTAATTCAGCATCATCATCCATTTGCTGGGTTCTAATTTGTACTTCTATTGATTTACCTTCAGGACCAATTACAACCGTGTGAATTGATTGATAACCATTAGGTTTGGGTGTCGCGACATAATCTGAAAATTCTTTAGCCATATGCCGCCACTGAGTGTGCACTATTCCTAATGCAGAATAACAATCTTGCACTTTTTCAACCACAACACGCACAGCTCGAACATCAAATAATTGTTCGAAATCTAATGATTTTTGCTGCATTTTCTTCCAAATACTATAGATGTGTTTTGGTCGACCATAAACAGTGCCGTTAATATGCAATGCGTGCAGCTGTTGGTTTAAGCTGCCAACATAATCACTCATATACTTTTCACGTTCAAGGCGAGTTTCATCCAACAACTTGGCAATTTTTTTGTAAACTTGTGGGTGAAGATAACGAAAAGAAATATCTTCTAACTCCCATTTTAATTGCCCAATACCTAGCCGGTTAGCTAATGGTGCGTATATATTAGCGCTTTCTTTTGCCGCTAATACCCTACTTTCTTCATCGTTATTTTTTTGTTCTCGTAAATCACATAGACGCTCAGCTAACTTAATGACAACCGCACGTACATCTTCAACCATAGCCAACAACATACGGCGAATATTATCAACATTACCTTCGCTACTTCGTTGTCTTAAGCCTTTAATAGCGGCCATTTTTTCAACACCTTGGCAAAGCATAGTAATATCTTTACTAAAATGTTCTTCGACAAAGTCTTGAGTAATTATATTACTTTCTAACAAAGGGGTTAGAAAAGCAGCTAATAAAGAGTCTGAATCTAAATTAAGGCTAGAGAGAATCTCTACCATTTCCATCGATTTTAGCAAACTGACTTCTTGTTGCTGAAAAAACTGAGCAACTTTTCCCCATAAATTTTCAAGTGCTAATTGCTTTGCTTCAGACAAAGATTGCTCTATTAACCAATGTTTAAAATCTACACTGACAACTTGATGGGATTTACGCACCGAAACCATGTGTTTTCCTTTATTTAAATCTCGTTATTACGTTGAAACAATATCATAGTCTCAACATGCTTTGTTTGAGAAAACATGTCGATTAACCCTATTTTTTTTATTCGATAGCCCTTCAAAAGCAATAATTGACTATCTTTTGCTAACGTAGTTGGTTCACAACTAATATATAAAATAGTTGAAATGCCGAGTTTAATAACTTGTTCTATAGCGAATTCAGCGCCAGCTCTGGCTGGGTCTAATAAAACTTTGCTAAATTTATTTTTTGCCCATTTATTCGACAACCATTCATCATTTAAATCTGCTTGAAAAAAACGACAATTATCAATATTGTTAAAAACTGCATTGGCCGTAGCTTTATCTACCATGCTTTGCACTCCTTCAACACCGATAACACTGCTAACTTTGCTCGCAAGTGGTAAACTAAAATTCCCTAGCCCACAAAATAAATCTAATATGTGATCATTTTTCTGAGGCATTAACCAGGCAAGTGCTTGCTCAATCATAGCTAGGTTTACTTGCTGATTTATTTGGATAAAATCAGTATTAGAAAAATTAATTTGAATGTCATCAACTAAACGATAACTTAAATCGGCAACTGTATTTACCGAGCCCCTATTTTCTTTATTATTCTCTTTGTTGTTACTTTCACTCTCTTGAAAATGTACATTCCACTGATTTTTTTTAGCATACTCTTGCCAGACCATACGATCCGGTTCATTTATCGCTCTTATTTGGCGCACGATCAAAGTCAACTTTATGTGTGATTCATTTGACTTACCAAGATGAAAATTTTCAAGGAGAGCAGTATCCGTGCAAATTACTTCAATATGGCCAATAGCTTTCTTGACGCTTAGTTTATTAATAAGTTCTTTTAATTCAGGGAAAATAGTATCTGCAGGTTCAACTAGCACAGGGCATGATTTAACGGCAACAAGCTGGTTAGTTGATTTTTGTCTAAATCCAATAGTTGCCTCTGAATTTTTATCAAATTGCACACCTATTCTAGCTTTACGGCGATAGCCCCACGGCGAACTCAAAATAGGCTTTTGCCATGGCAGCACGTCAATAACACTGGAAGCTATGCCAGTGCGAGAAAATAATTCAATAACTTTATTCTGTTTAAAATTAAGTTGCTGTAAATATTCAAGATGTTGTAAATCACACCCACCACAAAGAGTGAAATGTTGGCACTTAGCTACAACTCTGTTTTCACTTGCTTTATTTATTGTTAACAGTTTAGCAATTGCGTATTTATTTTTTTGCTCAACCAGTCTAATTTCAACGTTTTCATTAGGTAAAGTTCCATTAATGAATACAGGCTTATTATTGCAATATGCAACACCACAGCCATTCAAATCTAACTTTTTTATTTCTACTGTTTTTCTTTGTTTTTCTTTATTTTTAACTGACTTTTTAGTGTTTACTTTAAAAAAGTTTGCCATTATTGACTACCTAGGAGTTTTTCTTTGTTTTTTGCTTACATAAATAGCTAAAGCTGAATTCAACTAAAAAGTGTAATTTAACTAAGCATATGACATTATGGGCTTATCAGGATGATCATTTCACACTAGTTATTATACCTTAAATTTACATATTAAGTATGACAGAAAATGCATAAAATAAGCCTCAAAGACTGGGTAGTATTACTAACTATTGTACCAACAGCATTAATCAGCTTTGGCCTTGCTGGCTATTTTTCATATAACCGTAGTGCCGAGTTAGATGAATTTTTGAATTTAAGAGCCCAAAGTATTATTGAACCTTTAGCTATTACCAGTAAAGATGCTCTTATTAACAACAAACGAGAACAGCTGAGAACTATTATTAGCGCTGCACATCGCAGCCAGTCGAGCCTAATTAAAAGTATTGCTGTATTTACCTTAGATAACCAAATTTTTGTTACTAGTGCCTACCACGGTAATATTAACTTAATGCGACTAAAAGCTGGCGAAAAGATTCCTGTTTACACCCAAGGAGAGCACTCAGACGATTTCATCATATTTCGCACACCAATAAGAGATGAAAAATTCGATGATAAAAGTGAAACAAGTACCTTTGGCTATATCGCTATTCATGTTGATAAAAGTAGGATTAAATTCAAGCAGCAAAGCCAATATATCATCGCATTTACCATGGCTTTCCTTTCAGTTTTACTCAGCAGTATATTTGCTCTTAAACTTATTAGAAATGTTGCAAAACCGATCAATTCCATGGTGCATGCCATTGACCGTATCCGAGAAGGTAAACTAGAAAGCAGAGTAAGCGGTCAACTTCTCATTGGTGAGTTGAACTTTTTGAAAACAGGCATTAATGCCATGGCTCAATCATTGGGTAATTATCAAAATGAAATGCAAGGCAGTATTGATCAAGCAACAATCGATTTACGTGAAAGCCTAGAGCAGTATGAAATTCAAAATGTTGAGTTGAGTATTGCCAAGAAAAAATCTCAAGAAGCTAATAAAATAAAGTCTGAATTTTTAGCTAATATGAGCCATGAACTGCGTACTCCATTAAATGGGGTTATAGGCTTTACTCGGCAAGTACTTAAAACACCACTAAGCGATTCTCAACGAGATTATCTACAAACTATAGATAGATCCGCCAACAATTTACTGACCATAATTAACGATATTCTTGACTTTTCAAAGCTTGATGCGGGAAAAATGGTTATAGAAAGTATCCCTTTTTCACTTCGAGAATCTATAGAAGAAAGCCTCATACTCCTAGCACCAAGTGCTCATAAAAAAGAGTTAGAATTATCAATAAAAATTGATAATTCCATCCCTGATTCATTATTGGGTGATGCTATGCGCATTAAACAAATTATGAGCAACTTAGTAAGTAATGCGATTAAATTTACACAACATGGCTCTGTCGTGATTGATGTAACATTTAAAGTAATCAATGCCAAACGAGCGGCAGTAAACATAACTGTTTCTGACACGGGCATAGGGATGAATAGCGTACAACAACAAGCTATTTTCAAAGCTTTTGCACAAGCAGATCAAAGCATTACCCGTTTACATGGAGGAACTGGTTTAGGTTTGGTTATTTGCCAACGACTCGCTTATGAAATGAAAGGAGACATAGGTTTTAGCTCAAGGGAAAAGAGTGGTTCAAAATTTTGGTTTGATTTTGAATGTGGTATGAATACATTACCGCTAGCTGGTGGGCTAGAACACCTTCGTTTGGCAAATAAATCCATTTTATATTATGAGCCTCATCCTCATAGCAGATCTGCTACTTATGATACTTTAGTTAATTGGCAAATGCAGGTGACCCAAGTAAACAGCACCAAGCAATTGAACGAAATACTAGCGCAAGAGAAGTTGCATGAAGACATTAATTTTGATTTTGCTTTAATTGGTCATGACCAAACAGCAACAGCACTAAGTGATTTGAAAAAAACAATAGCAAAAGTTAAACCTCAAATTGCGAATATACACTTAGCAATAAATAGTAACTCTCCCAGCTTGCAAGATGCTTTAATTGCAAGCGGAGCATTAAGTTGTTTAAGTAAACCTATTACCGCTAACAAACTCTATAGTGCTTTGTTAGCTGAACCAGAGAGTTTATCAACCCCTAGCAGAAATATATTACCTATCAAAGTACTCGCAGTCGACGATAATGAAGCCAACTTAAAGTTAATAAATGCATTATTGCTTGAGCAAGTTAGTGAAGTAGTGCTTGCTGAGAATGGGATTAAGGCTTTAGAGTTGTGCCAAAATGAAAGTTTTGCTCTAATTTTCATGGATATTCAAATGCCCGTAATGGATGGAATTAGCACACTTAAAGCTATTAGAGATAATTCTTACAACGAACAAACGCCCATAATTGCTGTGACCGCACATGCTTTAAGCGGTGAGAAAGAAAAAATGCAAAAACAAGGTTTTAATGCCTATATGACTAAACCTATAGATGAAACCATGCTTAATCATATTATTTATGAGTACTGCGATGTTAATTATTTTATAAATAGCGCTAAACAAAACTCGCCAATGCAATTAAAATCTTTATCAACTCCATCTCAAGCTGACAACATTGAAAAAATTATTGATTGGCCTTTAGCGCTTAAAAGAACTGGCGGCAAAGAAGGCTTAGCTAAAGAAATGTTAACAGGCCTGATAGATAGTTTACCCGAGAATCAGAGAAGCATTAATAGTGCGCTTATAAAACAAGATTATAATCAGTTAAAGAACTTAATACACAAGCTAAATGGAGCTTGTTGTTATACGGGGGTACCTAATTTAACCACCGTTTGCCAAGAAATTGAAACTCAATTGAAAAAAGAGTGTCCCTTGGATAGTTTAGAGCCTGAATTTTTAGAGTTTTTTGAACAAATTGAACGGGTATTAGTGCAGGCACCTAAAGTACTGGCAGAGTTGAATAATAAAGTTTCTGCTAATATTTCTGAATTAGAGCTTTAATCGCGAATATGAATAGTAGGGGAAGTATTAATGTCACCATCTTCTGTTATTATTGCCACACCTGAACTACAAGTAAGTACAGCCAAGCTACGCCCTTGTTCATGGCGAACAAAAGACAATTCATAACCAAACTTACCTAAGCTACTCGCTGAAAATTTTTGTGCCAAGGATAGCTTATTCCACCAGATTGACTGTTCAGGTGAACGTTGACGTCTTTCAAGCATGTGCTTTTCTTGTGCTTGCATGACAACTCCTCAATGAAACTTCTTTAGACAACAAATAGCCAAACAAAATGGCTACAACTAAAGGGCAGAATGCCACGAATACTATGACCTTAGTGTAGTACAAAAAACAATCAAAACAAATCAAATATCAACTTTGTTTCACGTTTTTTACTAACCTTATGAAAGTGTGACAAAAGCAGTAGCATAAAGTTTTTCATCAGCAAGAGAAATATGCCAATGGTTAGCTTTTTGAGATCGAGCAATATCTAAAGCCCTACTTGAAAGTTTCAATATCGGTTGCCCACTCTCAAGCGTTTTTATTTCTATATGCTGAAAAGAAACACCGCTTGCAATTCCAGTGCCTAACGCTTTAGCAGCAGCTTCTTTCCCTGCCCAGCGTTTTGCAAGGTATCGAACTGCATTATTCTCTGAGCTTGCTTTCATTACACAAAAATGTTGATATTCTTCAGGGTTCAATACCCGTTTTGCTAGGCGCTCACGAGTGGCCTCAGGCATACTAGCTATACGACTAATTTCTACAATATCAGTACCAATACCAACAATAGGCATACAAGCTCCTTTATGGTTACATTCTAGGTACTAGGCTATAGAGCTAAACTCTAGGTCTAATACTTTCCTAGTACCTTTGTCTTCCTAGCTTCTAGCTTCTA
>Ga0105357_10000121_pt1 | contig 35710 bp, 35 predicted proteins | sample GOMGulsemesocosm_4_FD_83660 | JGI IMG/M metagenome (GOLD analysis project Ga0105357, IMG submission 83660) | Methane-oxidizing microbial communities from mesocosms in the Gulf of Mexico - GOM15B Gulf of Mexico | ecosystem: Environmental > Aquatic > Marine > Cold seeps | place: USA: Gulf of...
CAGTCGATTGTATGAGGGAGCGAAGCAACGTTTGGGAATGTCTCCGGCATCATACGCTAAGGGTGGAAAAGGCGCGCAAATTGCCTATGTTATTGTTGATTGTTTTTTGGGCCGCATGCTTGCTGCAGGAACCGAACAAGGCGTCTGTGCTGTTTATTTTGCAGATGATGACCAGACTCTGATTGATGATTTAAACGAAGAGTTCCCTAAGGCAGAGATCGGACGCGAAATTGGAGAGCTTTCTTATTGGGCGCAGAAAATCACTAATTTTCTGGAGCATGGCGGAAAAGTAACACCGGATATTCCATTGGATATGTACGGAACGGCATTCCAACGACTTGTTTGGCAAGAGCTTCTTAAGATCGCACCGGGGGAAACGAAAACTTATAAGCAGGTCGCGACCCAGATCGGCCGTGAAGAATCTTCAAGAGCAGTGGGACGGGCGTGCGCCACAAATCCTGTTTCATTGATTGTCCCGTGCCACCGTGTTTTGGGTAGTGATGGGAAGCTTCACGGGTATCGCTGGGGTTTAGATCGTAAAGCTGCCCTGATGGCATGGGAGGGCGGTGCTTAGCCTTTTCCGGGAGTCTTCGCTTGAGCAATGTTTCTAAGCTGCACGGCTTCCATCTTCTTACGTAACGCTTCTCGTCTAACCCGGTATTTTTCGCGGGCCTTTGCCATACGGGCTTTTGTGTCTCTATTCCGCTCTTCTTGCCAGATTTTCATGACTTTCTTGCGATACGGAATGTAGTATTTCTTTGTTTGGGAATGATAATAGGCAATTGCCACATTCCAGGACCGTGAGCTTTTCTGTAATTTTTTAAGAAGTTTCCCTGCGTAATCAGTGTTGATAGCCGGATCAAAAGCATCTTCCAATGATGAGAATGCCTCAGGGTGCCAATAAAGGTTCACCTGCATACATCCCACGTCAATATTCTTCACGCCTTTCGCCTTCAATTTTAAGACTTCGGCAATCGCTGCCCGTTTGCTCGGCAAATACCGCCCTCTACCTTCTGAATAGACAGTCCATGGCCAGGCAATAATTTCCCGTTTTTCGGCATGCCAGCGACCAGTTTCAGTCAAAGATATGGCATTTAAAAGGCGTTTCGGAAGACGGTAGGTTTTCTCTGTTTTAGCAGTTGCCTGGCGACAAGTGTTTAGGAATTCTGCGCCGCTCACCGGAAATTTGGCAGCGAGAGAATTGGCCGAAAAGGTAACTAAAACAAGGAATACAACAAAATACAATACTTTTGGCATCTGGGTTCTCCTGATACAATTATGTCAGAAGCGATGCAAGGCGTGTGCCGGTTAATGAGCTAGTTCTCAATTACAGGAAAATTCTCATGAAGTTGAATGATGATTTTTCTCATGTTGGCTTTCAGATCATATAGCCCTGCAGTGGCGGTGAGGGATGTTTGATCCATATACAAATTGCGATTTATTTCAATTTGAAGCGCGTGAATGTTTTGGGATTGGTTCGCATATCTTTGCGTAATAAACCCACCGGCATATGGAGAATTATAGGAAACTGAATAGCCCATATTAGTTAGATGCTCGTAAAAGAAATCGCTGAGGACTTCATTGCAGGACCGTCCATACCGGGTTCCCAATACAATGTCGGATAACCCGCCTACTGTTGCCCCATGAATTGTTTTGTCGGGCATAGAGTGGCAGTCAATTAGCAAAGCCGTTCCAAATTTGTGGAGGCATTGTCTCAAAAGACTTTGCAATGTCTCGTGGTAAGGGAAATAGCACATATCTAAGCGTCTTCGTGCCTCAGCAAATGTAATTTGGCCTTTATGGATGGGAACGCCAGCGGTTACGACCTTTGGGATGGTGCCAATGCCTGCTAAGACGCGAGGGGTGTCGGTCTTGACGTAGCTGGGTAACGTGTCTTGAAACATGGATTGATCGAGCTCGTAAGTGTCCCGGTTAACATCACAAAAGGCGCGAGGATAGCGGGCTTTTAGCAATGGAGCCCCAAATTCCGTGGCCGCCATAAATAGCTCATCCACCATGAAATCTTCTGATTGGCGAAGTGCGGTGGGTTTCAGTGCGGACTGCAATATGAAGTCAGACGGATAAAAGCTTCCACTGTGAGGGGATGAAAAAACAGCAGGTATGGTCCACTTATCCGGATAGTGGATTTCAATCGGCTCAATTTTCAATTGGGTCACTTAATTACTCCAATAATTTGACGCAATTTTATACTAAAACTAATAGAGCGAAAGGTGATTTTTTTTAACACTGTTTTTGCCATTCCTACGTCAATAGTATAGGTTGGTACTCAGAATTCAACGATAGACATACATACGTATACGGTGGCACTAACACTAAATGGCACGCATACTTTTAGCAGAGGACGACAATTCAGTCCGTTACTTTCTCGCTCGCAGTCTCGAACAGGCAGGGCATGAAGTGCTTGCGTTTGCTGATGGGGAAGACGCGCTTCCAACCTTGTCTGCAGGCCCGTTTGACATTCTAATCTCTGACATTGTTATGCCCCGATTAGGCGGCATTGAGCTTGCAATGAAAGCTAAAGAAGTCATGCCTGCTTTGCCCGTTATCTATATCACTGGTTTTTCTGCCGTCGCTATGGAAGAGGCCGGTGACATGAACGGAGGCAATCAAATACTCTCCAAACCGTTCCATTTAAACTCCCTTGTGGATGCTGTTGATCGGGCTCTTCAAACCAAGGAAGCCTCTTAGGTAGATTTATTTGGCACTTGCCGTAAAAGAGACTTGCCAAGCCACTTTCAGCAGACTATAAATCGCCCACTTCATATGCTCAAAAAGCATTGTGGGTGTATAGCTCAGTTGGTTAGAGCGTTGCCTTGACATGGCAGAGGTCACAAGTTCGAATCTTGTTACACCCACCATTTATCCCCAATGACTTAGCCGAATTTGTAGATCTCTTAATAAGCGCCTCGGCACCTATTCGGCACGTCGTGATTTTTGCCATAATCTATTCCTGCATTTGAATTTGTCGAAGGCAGTGGTTTCACATTCGAACTGGATCGGGTGCGTGAATTATTCAATGATTTAGATACATTTATCAAAACCTCTTTGTTGACCAAGGCAATTAAAGGGCATCCTGCGCGACAGCTTATCTTTAGTTTTGATGCGTAAAAAACCGGCCATAACAGTACAATGTTTCATTCAGTCTTCTGCCTGCGGCATTAACAATAAGCTTCGTTCCTGTTACCAATATTCCAAAATTTACCAACTGTGCGAGTTAAATTTTATTCCTTGCCAATGAAACTTATGATAGTGAATAAAAATTCTTTATGTCCCGTCTAAACCCCGTTGAGGTTGTGTTGAACTAACGGAATAACGTGACCCTTTCAATTAACGGTTAGGTTTTGAGCAAGTACCCTGTAATTATATATGGGGTGTTTTTCTCAATCTACGGCCTTTCCGCTCTTCGTGCTGTAGAGGTTACCGCTGGACGTCAAATAATTCAGCTCGGCTTTCAACAAACAGGTGGCAATTATGAATGGAAACTTTGAGAAAAATAAAATAACTGTTTTGAAATTTCTTGCAGCGATCATTTTCGTAATTTTTTGCGTTGGAACGGATGTTAATTCGGCATCAGCGGCGACCATAACTCCTGAAAATGAGGAAATTCTCAAATCGCTTTTGGATGGAAATTATGGTGATGTGAAGGCAAAAATAGACGCCGTGATTGCAGAAGATGAACAAGACGCCGTAACGCGCTATCTAAGCAGTTTTTTGATGTCACTTCTGTATGGCGAAAATTTTGATCCCATTAAAGCGATAGAATCTTTGGACGGTGAAACTAATCGTGGAAACACAGATGATTTTGGTTTCTATTTTTCGATTTTGGATGTGGCTATTCGAAATGCCGATCTCATTAAAGAGAGCGGTGCTTTTATATATGTGGAAAAAGCAATAAAAATTCTTAATAAAAAGAACAACAATTACACAAATGCCGAGAAATATTTACTTGCAATGGCCAACCTATTTTTCGTCGTCGATGAAGAAATAGCTTTATCGTATTTTGACGTAGGTGAGGGTGCCTTTTCTTCGGACTTGCTGATGTTTCCTGATTTAGGATTTCTTGTATCCATTAAACTCTCCAATGATTTCAAGACAGCTAAAGGACTCACTTATCGCGAAAATTTAGCTAAAATGATACGTAAAATATTGTGGGCCGGCGCAAAAAGAGGGTTTCCGCCATCTATGGGTTTCTTTGGAGCCCTATGGCTGGAGGGTAAAAACAGTCCACTTGAAGTCGGCCATATATTGCTTGGACAAGCCAGTTTGAGTGGAGATGAATTTTCCCAAAAATATCTGGACACACACGACTTAACAAGCTTGGCAAATAAGAAACAAGAAATTTCCTATAAAGTTCATCTGTATACGAATTTCAAAGAAGAAATTCAGTATTGTAACGTCAAAAAATTCAAAAAAAGTCGCGATAGATCCGACTGTGTATTGAAATCACCTTTCTACGACCTTTTATGCCGCTATGAATATTTTGAAAGTGTTCTTGGCGTAACAAATTTTAGAAAAACGGGGATGTATCAAAACTGCCGCCTGTTTTTGACTAATACCAAATGATAATATTTGGGGAGAAAATTAATGGCCAAAAGTGTCGCCGGTTATCTTTGTTTCTTTGAAGACAGGTAAATTGATACCTGCCTATTCGCCAAATATATCAGATTTCCATTTTGGCGATGATTTGACCTTCGGCGACGGTGTCGCCTTCTTTGACTAGGATCTCGAGCAGCTTGCCGTCTTCTGGGACATCTACTGGGATTTCCATTTTCATGCTTTCGAGGATAATAATCGCATCGTCTTCATCGAGAGATTGGCCGATTTCGGCTTCGATTTTCCAGACTTTGCCTGCGATTTCGCTTTTTACGTCGATAATTGCCATTTTCCCACACTTCTTTCTGTTGATTTTCGGGACCTTCATGTTTTCACAAGAGGCACCGGAAACCAACAGAAAATTAAAGCGTGCGGAATTTAGCCAGTAATGCTTTTAGACATTCTCTTACGCTCAGTCGGGTTCAAGAAGCGTTTGCGCAAGCGCACAAAGTTTGGTGTTACTTCTACCAACTCGTCGTCGTCAATGTAGGCAATTGCTTGCTCTAGGGACATCTTACGAGGCGTTGTCAAGCGAACAGCTTCATCCGTGCCAGATGCACGAACGTTTGTCAGTGCTTTGGCTTTCAGCGCGTTCACTTCCAAATCGTTAGGGCGGTTATGCTCACCAAGGATCATGCCTTCGTAAACTTCAACGCCAGCACCGATAAAGAAGAAGCCACGCGCTTCAAGATTGAAGATAGCGAACGGTACAGATTTACCAGTACCATTTGCAATAAGAACGCCATTGCGACGGCCTGGAATGTCGCCTTTATGCGGAACATAAGAATGGAAAATACGGTTCATGATACCGGTACCGCGTGTATCGGTCAAAAACTCGCCGTGATAGCCAATAAGTCCGCGTGTTGGGCAGATGAAGGTAATCCGTGTTTTTCCGCCGCCAGAAGGACGCATGTCAGTCATTGTGCCCTTACGAGCAGCAATCTTCTCAACAACCGCACCAGAGTATTCTTCATCAACATCCACAACCACTTCTTCAAGCGGCTCTAGTGTTGCGCCAGTGTCTTCGTCTGTGCGGAACAAAACGCGGGGACGGCTAATGGAAAGCTCGAACCCTTCACGGCGCATTGTTTCAATCAAAACGCCCAATTGAAGCTCGCCGCGACCAGAGACAATGTAGCTGTCGTCTTTTTCGCTATTTTCAACGCGAATAGATACGTTACCTTCAATTTCTTTCATCAAGCGATCGCGAATAACACGGCTTTGAACTTTGTCGCCGTCCCGTCCTGCAAGTGGTGATGAGTTGATGGCAAATGTCATGGAAATTGTTGGTGGGTCAATTGGAAGCGCGTCAAGGGCAACTGTCTCTTCAGGTGTACCTAAAGTATCTGCCACCGTTGTTTTTGATAGACCAGCGATGGAGACAATGTCACCTGCGCGGGCTTCGGTAATGGGTTCGCGTTCAAGACCGCGGAATGCCATGATTTTTGTCGCGCGAGCATCTTCAATTTTTGTCCCGTCAGGGGAGAGGCCTTTAATGGCATCGTTTGTTTTCAAGACACCAGATTCTACACGGCCAGTTAGCAAACGTCCAAGGTATGGGTTGCTTTCAATGGTCGTGATCAACATCCGGAATGGCGCGTCTTCATCAACTACTGGCGCAGGTACATGTTTCGCAATCAGTTCGAACAAAGGGTCTAGATCGTTTCTTTCAGAATCCATCTCCGCTGCGGCCCAGCCTTCTTTGGCTGAAGCGTAAAGAACTGGGAAGTCCAACTGATCTTCGTTTGCATCAAGAGCTACCAACAGATCAAAGCACTCGTCTAAAACTGCTTCTGGGCGACCGTCGGGGCGATCCGCTTTGTTGATCAAGACAATGGGCTTAAGTCCCAGTTTTAGGGCCTTTTGCGTTACGAATTTGGTTTGTGGCATTGGGCCTTCAGCGGCGTCCACAAGGACAACAACGCCATCAACCATGCTCAAGATACGTTCCACTTCACCGCCGAAATCGGCATGGCCTGGTGTATCCACAATGTTCATACGTATTCCGTTCCACTCAACGGAAGTACATTTTGCGAGAATGGTAATGCCACGCTCACGCTCCAAATCGTTGGAGTCCATGGCACGTTCTGCCACCTGTTGGTTGTCGCGAAATGTCCCGCTCTGTTTAAGCAGTCCATCCACAAGAGTGGTTTTCCCATGGTCAACATGGGCAATGATGGCAACGTTACGAATTTCCATGATATCTTTTACAATCGCTAAATGAAGGGCGCGCGCAGTATAGCGGCGGCGGCGCATATAGCAAGCCTCCTCTGAACTTTCATAAAAAACCTCTAATGCACGCGCCTAAGAGGTCTGTTTTGCTTCCCTTGAGAACCATGATGTATATGTAAAACCGGGCGGGTGAAACGCAATGGCGGACCAGATAAGTTTCCGGTGTGCACCATAATATCGACGAACAACTTTTAAGCCTGCATCTCCCTCGGTGACCTGCAATTTTTCTGCCATTGAAGCAGAAAGCTGGTGGGGAAAGATGTCTTGGGCGACTTCTGATACCTGCTCGCCGTAGCCTTCTTGAAGCAATTCATGGGTAATTAATGCAGGCGTTTTTGCAATGATTTCGATGAGATCCAGATGGCTCTCTTGAAAATAAAGATACAACAGAGCATCTGGCGCGGCGGCGATTTCTGGGGTTCTTAATAAGCAGACCCGCCACCAGTTTTCTCTGTTCGCGCTGTGAATAAGCTCTGCTTCAACTGTACTTAAAGTGAGTTGCTCGCAATCAAGTTGGGTTATGCAAGACTGGGGCCCATGCTGGATAAGCTCTCCCATGGTTCCAACTTTTTGGACAAATTGTTTGGCGCCGCCTTTGGATCTGACAATTGTGCCAGACCCCCGGCGACTAAATGCAAGTCCCCAATCCTGCAGCAGGCCAATTGCATTTCGGATGGTTTGCTTGCTAGAGGCAAACTCACAGGCAAATGCAGCCTCCGTTGGTAGCTGGCTTCCAATTTCATATTGCCCGTTCTTAATTCGCTCTTTTAGGGCGTTGGCAATGGTCAAATATTTGGGTTCGATTGCTTTTTTTAACATAATGTCATTTTTACTCAAAAACCTAGAACGCGCCTTCGGGCATATCTATTGTTGTTGTATCGATGGATTTTATTAAATGCGCCCAAGGGGTAACTCGGCAAAGTTCATATTTGAAAAAATACCGGCATGTATTTATTTTTCCTGTATAGAAGTTTTTATCGTCCTCTGAAAGCTCTTCAGACAAATTGGCCGTCGCGGCAAGGGCTTGTTCCAGCCATTTCCACGCTATGACAACATGGCCGAACATATCAAGGTACACCGTGGCATTGGCAAGCGCTGTATTTACATTCCCTTGTTGCAGCTCAGCTCCGACGGTTTGCGTAACTTGAATAACCTCTTCGAGTGCGCTTTGCAGCAATTCAGAATATTCGTTGAGGACTTCATCCTTTTGAGCAGCCTTTATGGTTTGGCCGATTTTTGAGGCCACGAGTTTTAGGCCAGCACCATTATTCAACATGACTTTGCGGCCCAAAAGATCAAGCCCCTGAATACCGTGGGTTCCCTCATGAATTGGGTTTAGCCGGTTGTCACGATAATATTGCTCCACCGGATAGTCGCGGGTGTATCCGTATCCGCCTAGAATTTGAATGGCGTGTTTGTTTGCTTCAAGGCAGAACTCACTAGGCCAGGATTTTACAATTGGCGTGAGTGTATCAAGTAGCAGCGATGCTTCTTGGCGGGCGGCGTCATCAGGGGCAGTGTTCTGCTCATCAACCAAACGTGCTGCATAGAGGCAGAGAGAAAGTCCCCCTTCAACGGCCGCTTTTTGTGCGAGCAATAACCGTTTGATATCGGCATGTTCAATAAGCATCAATTGTTTAGATGTTGGATCTTTCCCATCCGGATGACGACCTTGAGGGCGGTTCTTTGCGTAATCCAAACTGTAGAGGTAACCTGCATACCCAAGGCTAACAGCGCCTAATCCTACGCCAATTCGGGCCTCGTTCATCATGTGGAACATGTAGAACAGGCCTTTGTGCTCCTCGCCGATAAGATAGCCAACAGCGCCGTCATCTTCGCCAAAATTGAGCAATGTATTTGTCGTGCCGCGGTAACCCATTTTATGGTTTAGGCCGGCGAGAGTGACGTCATTTCGCTTGCCAACTGAGCCGTCCTCGTTCACTAAGAATTTAGGGACAATAAACAAGGATATGCCTTTAACGCCATCTGGTCCGTCCGGTATTTTTGCAAGAACTAAGTGGATGATGTTTTCTGAAAGTTCATGTTCTCCCGCCGAGATCCACATTTTATTTCCGGTTATGCGGTAAGTGCCGTCAGCCCCTGGGATCGCTCGTGTTTTTATATCCGAAAGAGATGAGCCCGCTTGTGGTTCTGATAAACACATCGTCCCAAAGAAACGCCCCTCAATCATAGGCTCCATAAAGGTTGTTTTTTGAGCATCTGAGCCGTACGCCCGGATAACGTTTGAAGCGCCAGTTGTCAGGAACGGATATCCGGCGGTTCCCACATTGGCGCTTGTGAAAATGGCGCTGGCCGCCATGGCGACAGCGGCTGGGAGTTGCATCCCGCCCACATCATAATCATGTTGCGCGCCAATAAATCCAGCATCCAGATAAGCGTCTAATGCTTCCTGCACCTCTGGTATCATTGTAACTGTTTTACCGTCGAAAGTTGGTTCGTTCTGGTCGCCTTTTTGGTTGTGGGGAGCGAATAACTCACCCGCAATTTGGCTGGCGGTTTCAATTACAGCCTTAAAGACTTCTGTGTCGTGATCCTTGAACCGGTCCCGCGTGCATAATTCCCCTACATTTAACATTTCGTCTAAGTTGAATAGTAAGTCGCGATTGCTGATTGTCGGTACGGACATTTTTTTCTCTTCTTATTTCTGAACAAGCTGATTTTTCTATATTTTTATTGTCTTAGTTTAGCACGCTTGGGTGGGAGAGTATTTAATTTTGTACGCCAAATGCAACAACAGTATTTGGAATCTTCAAGTTTATTTTTGATTTCAAAGATCTGTTGGCAAACGAGATGAAAAATGGAATAGTAGTGACATAGTGTGATCGTTATCACTAAAATTTGTATATGTTGTGTGGCGGTCGTCACGAAATCGAACTGCCCTGGAGAATAAGCATGATAGTCATTCCGTCTGCACCAATGCGGAATAATAAAATAGCATCTGTTTACGTAAATACGGTGTTTTCAGAAGAAGAATGCGACCAAATCCTCGCCTCGTTGAATGAAAAGAAGTGGGAAGAGGCAATGGTTGGCGGCATCAATGAAAAAGGTGTTTTCTCTGTAGAGAAAGAATGCCGGAGTAATTTCCAGCAAACCGTTCCAGTGGATGAACACGAGTTTCCTCTAAACCGTATTGCAGAAGAAATTAGCACCGCAAACTCAACGCTTTGGCGATTTGACTTGGGCGGCTTTGCCAATGACGATTTGCCTTGGATAATGAAATACAGCCGGCAAGGTGACCATAACGATTGGCATGTGGATCTCGGGCAGGAAGCGACGGCATCTCGCAAGCTCGGCTTTTCGCTTCAACTTACTGAAGGCGATGAATATGACGGTGGTGACCTTGGGTTCCATCGTATTAAAAAAGATCGCAAAGATCTTACCCGAAAAGGAACTTTGATCGTATTTCCAGCGTTTTGGCTGCATAGAATAGCGCCCATGACAAAAGGGGCAAGAAATGTCGTTGTGGGTTGGATTCACGGGCCGAGTTTCAGGTAAGGAGTATATAAAATGAACAAAATTTCTTTATTGCCGTTACGAAATGCAGATGTCTCGCTATCTATGCATTGGCCTGTATTTTCAGCTGAAGAATGTACTGAAATTGTCGCCCAATCAAAAGGGGCAGAGTGGCAAGCTAAACTCCCTGTTGGTCCGGGGAATGTAAGTGTTTTTCCAGATGCAACCGAAGTAAAACATGTTGAATATCAGTCGTTGAGGCTTGGTAAAAATGGATACCCGCTCGATCAAATTAATTTTGGGGTTAGTCAGGTTAATTCAGATGGCTGGCGCTTTGAGCTTACGGGTATTCCTGCGGACGATATGCCCCGCATGGTTCGGCAGAAAAAGGGCGGTGCTGAGAGTGACGCTTGGCACAGTGATCTTGCTGCGTCTTTCACGTCATCTCGCAAATTAAGCTTTATTCTTCAACTGACCGACCCCAATAATTATGAAGGTGGTGATGTGCTTTTGCATAACACACCTGAGCAAGCCGCAGGGTTTCGCGAGCAAGGCACACTCATTGTCTTCCCATCTTATTGGTTGCATAAGGTTACGCCTGTGACCAAAGGAACACGCCATTCAATTGTGGGATGGATGCACGGTCATAGCTTCCGCTAGAGGCTACCCCCAAAGTTCGGAGCTTGGGGGATGCATCACACTTTCATCAAACTGAATGCCGTTTGGCCGGTCTTTATCAAGTAGTAGAGGACCGTCCAGATCAACAAACCGTGCAAAGCCGCCAAGCTGCATTGCGGGAGCCATTCCCAAGCTTGTTCCCAGCATGCATCCTACCATTATTCCAAGGCCAAATTCTTTTGCCGCTTGAGCAAGTTGCAAGGCTTCGGTGAGACCGCCCGTTTTATCGAGTTTAATGTTGATATAATCGTAATTGGCAGCGATTTGATCTAAAGTTGACGTGTCGTGGCAACTCTCGTCCGCACAGATGGGAACGGGCCGTGCCATATTCCCAAGTTCCATGTCTTCGCCAGCGGGTAGTGGTTGTTCAATGAGCTCAACGCCCAAATCGGCCATAATGGGGAAATAACTTTCCATCATTTTTACTGTCCACGCTTCATTGGCATCAATGATCAATCGCGTCTTTGGGGCAAATTCCCGAACAGCTTGTACCCGTTCAATATCACCTTCCCCTGCGAGTTTAAGTTTGATCAATGGCCGGTGAGCATTATGTTCTGCTGCAATTCCCATTTTTTCAGGCGTATCTAACGAAAGAGTGTATGCTGTGATTAAAGGGCCGGGGGCCGTGATACCAACAAGTTCACTAACGCTTTTTCCCGATAGCTTTGCCTTCAAGTCCCACAAGGCGCAATCCACAGCGTTGCGCGCAGCACCTGAGGGTAGCAGTGATAGAAGGTCCATATTATCTGCGCCGTGGGAAATCGCATCCCGCACTGTGGAGATTTCATCCAAAACCGTGGAAGGGCTCTCACCATAACGCGGGTAGGGGACACATTCTCCGCGCCCGGTTATACCCTCTTCTGTAATCTCGACGATAACCACATCAGCGGCCGTTTTAACGCCGCGGCTAATTCGGAAACTTCCCAGAATAGGCCAGCTTTCTCGAAATGCGACTAATGATCGTTTTGCCATTAGAGTGCATCTACAATAGAGGCAACACCCGTTCGGTATGCATCAACACAGGGAAGTCCATGTTCTTTTTCAAGGTCTTGAAGAAGCTTGTCGCCTTCTTCTACAGACAAGCCAGAAGTGTTGATGCTGATGCCAACAAACTTCGCATCTTTGTTGGTAAGGCGAGCGGTTGTTAGATTCAAAGCCATACATTCTTTCAAATCAGGTAATTGCTTGTGCGGAATGCCGCGCATATGAGCGCGGGTAGGCTCATGACATAGGACAAGTGCATCGGCTTGCGCACCGTGCAGTAGACCCAAGCTTACGCCTGCGAAGGATGGATGGAACAAAGATCCTTGTCCTTCAATAATATCCCAATGATCAGCATCATTTTCTGGTGACAAGACTTCAACAGCTCCTGAAATGAAGTCAGCAACAACAGCATCGATTGAGATGCCAGTTCCAGCAATAAAGATACCTGTTTGGCCAGTAGCTCTAAAATCACACTTTATGTCGCGGGCCTTCATTTCTTTTTCAATGGCAAGGGTTGTGTACATCTTGCCAACAGAACAATCTGTACCAACGGCTAAAAGGCGTTTCCCTGATCTTGGGGTTCCTTTACCAGTTGGGACATCTTCACTGGGATGGCGAACATCGAATAGTTTCCGGCTAAGTCGGTCTGCAGCCTGTTTCAGTTCTGGAATAGAGGATAGGCGAATGTGAAGGCCGCTGGCGATATCCATGCCAGCCTCCATTGCCTCGATAATACTGTCAATCCAATGCGGGGGAAGAAAGCCACCAGAATTTACAATTCCAATGACCATTGTTTTGGTGCCGTTTTCAGCAGCTTCCTTAATGGTAATATCCTTAATGCCCAAATCTGCCTGACAACCAGGCAAACGCATTTGACCGAGACACCATTCCGGACGCCAATCAACAATCCCTTGAGCGGTTTTTGCGCCAAGTTGGTCAGGGACGTCACCTAAAAACATTAAATATGGATGTTGCATGCTATTCTGAAATCGCCTTAGTGGCAATTTCCCCTTCTTCTAATTTATTCTGTTCAATGCGTAATTTTTCCATTTCCGCACTCATTGCTGTCATACAATCGTCACTCGCCCATTCACGATGTTCGTTTTTTATGAATGCAGCAGCATTTCGATAGTACATGAACGCGTTAAGCCGACATTTAGCATAGTTGTTATGTGTTCTGACAACCTTGCCAGGGGTCCCCATTACAATGGAATTATCTGGTATCACGGTGCCTTCACGCAGGAAAGTATGTCCTGCGATGATGCAATTGTCGCCGATAACACATCCATCCATAATGGTACTGTTAATACCGATGAGGCAATTGTCGCCAATTGTGCAGCCGTGAATAGTGCAATGATGAGTGATGGAGCAGTGAGACCCAATGTAGGTGCCCGTGGTATCTCCGATATGGATCATGGCGAAATCTTGAATGTTTGTATATGCGCCGATAACAACTTCACGGGTTTCTGATCTAATAACTGAATAAGGCCACATAGATGCGCCTTCCCCCAGTGATACTTTGCCATAAATCAATGCAGAGGGATGAATGAACGTCGCCTCACTAATGGAGACATCGGGGCCAAATCTGCTCATGATCGTTACACATTTCCTGTTGATTTAGATTATTTTTATGCCAGAAAATTCCCAAATCAGAGCGGGAAAATTATTCTACATTTTATCAGGAAGTTGTGGCAGGTCAAACAGATGTTGCGCAGAAATGAGGGGAGCTATTATCGCGTTTATTTACGCTTAGCTCCCGATAGCCCATGGTGAGCGAATGAGCCAGTTTTCCAGTGCTTCTTTTTCTACTGGACGGCTCATATAGTAGCCTTGTGCCACATGGCATCCAAGTCCTGCTAGCATATACCATGTTTCCCGGTCTTCAACACCTTCGGCAACAACGGAAAGATCAAGATTGCGAGCGAGTTCAAGAAGTGTCCGTACAATGACGGCATCATCGGATACTGTGTTCATATTAAGAACAAAGCTTTTGTCAATTTTGATTTCATCTACAGGCAATTTACGGATGTAAGCAAGGGATGTGTAGCCTGTTCCAAAATCATCGATGGAAACCTTTACACCAAGATCATGAAGGCGAGTGACAACATCGGTTGCACGAACAACGTCTGAAATAATTGCACTTTCTGTTATTTCCAGCTTGAGTAATTCTGCTGGAAAACCAGCCTGTTCTAATAGCCTGTTTACAATATCCGGAAAGATTGGGTTGTGCAGGATTAGCGCAGAAATATTCACAGAGACTGTGAGTCGCTTGCCCTTGCTTACCCATTCGGCACCCTGCTTAATCGCAGCATCCAGAACCCAGCGGGTTAGGGGCTCGATACTTCCTGAGCTTTCTGCAAGTGGGATGAAATTGTCTGGGAAAAGTAATCCTTTTTGAGGATGTTGCCATCTGACAAGTGCTTCCACACCAATAACAGTGCTGTCATGCATTCGGATCATTGGCTGATAATGAAGGCGAAGTTGCTTAGCTTCAACTGCATCTGGCAATTCTTGCGACAATTTCAGTTGCTGACGGCGTTCTGTATCTTCTTGTTTCGTGTAAACCATAAAGCGATTTTTGTCGCGTTTCGCGGTGTAAAGTGCCGACATAGCTTTATGAAGAAGCGTGTCTGGCGAATCCTCTTCGTCCAGTTTAGCGATGCCCATTGTCGCGCTAAGCGATGTCGCTTGCCCGTCTAGATAATAGGGTTGGCGTAATTCGTGAGAAAGACGGGCGGCAATTGTCGTGTCGGATATTTTTGAAAGGCCGCGACCAAATAGAAGCAGGGCAAATTCATCATCGCCCATCCGACCGACCAATGATCCTTCAGGAGCAAACTGAACCAACCGTTCAGCAACAGTGGACAGAACTAGATCGCCAAATTCGTGACCTTTACTTTCGTTAAGCCCTTTGAAGCTATCGATATCCAAAATAATAAGGGAGACAGCGGTATTAGCTGCAAGGGCTTTGGCGCTTACTTCCTCTAGCTTGACTTTGAAGGTCGTCCGGCTAGCAAGCGATGTTAGGGCATCATAGGAGTGAGAGGTCTTCTGTTGATCGGCGTTTTCTTCTGACTGTGCGTGCAGACGTCTAAGGCGCCCCGCATGAATTACCGTGGCGCTTAACTTGTCAAGGGTAAGGTCTTCGAAGAGGATGCAGTCTGCGGCACCGTGGAGCATGAGGTCGGCTGGGCCGTCGATTATGATCACCGATAGGTGTGGACTAACTTGAGAGTATGTTTCCAAAAATAACACTGTGGCTTCATGGCCAATAGCGTAATTTATAAAAACATATTGAGTGTTGTTTTCTGCAATTTTTGCTGCGAGTTCTTGGCTTGAAGGCGCGTAAGTACCGCAAACTGAAATTGCAAGCAATGTGAGCTTATTTGTCAAATCTTTTTCGGCTTCCACCACAAGCGGAAACATGCTTTGAACATCGTTCAAAGACGCTGAAAATCCCTCTTTATTACGCTTGGCCATTCTTCGTGAAACGAGGGGGAACGCCAATGATGTAGTGCCAACTGAAATCAAAATATTGCTCGACTATAAAGACTCAATAAGGAATGAGGGTCCATTCCAATTTGGCGTGAGAATATAGGATAGTGAGTAAAGAAGGTCTTAACCTTTCCGGTAAAGTTGAAATAAAATAGAAAAAATCTCCAGAAAAGAAGAAAGCCGCAGAGCCAAATTTCATTGAATTAAAAATGAACCAAATGGATCATTATAAATTTTTTGAATCATACGTTGCTTTAAATTTTTACTGAGAGTAAGATTTTCTAATATTACGATGAAGTTTGTTATTGGGAACGGTATCAAGAATGCTAGCGGAAGAAAAAGCAGACCTGCTCGTCGATATAGAAGCGAATTATGAGCATCTGAGCCCGCAATTAAAGCAAGCCGCCAGATATGTTTTAAGCGCTCCTGACGAAATTGCTGTCTACTCAATGCGTGAGATTGCGGACCGAGCGTCCGTCAAGCCGCCGACTATGCTTAGGTTGGCGACCAAGCTAAATTATATCAGTTACAATGAATTTAGAGACGCGTTCAGACAAAGGATTTCAGCACCGCAAAGCGGTTATGCCGCGCGTGCTAGGCGTTTACAAGTTCATCAGTCCAAGGATGGAAAACAGGAATTGGTCGCTGAAATGGCCGAGACTGAACACTATAATATACAAAAGACTTTTGAGCAGATCGACGCAGAAGATTTTGCGTTGGCAGCTGAAAGTATGGTCGCAGCAGGTACAGTGTTCATTGTTGGTCTTAGAAAATGTTTTTCGCTGGCCACATTCTTCCATTATGCAACGCGGGTTTTACTAAAGCGAAGTCACTTGATAACCGGCACTGGGGGTATGTTCCATGAAGAAGTGTCGCAAATTTCTAGTAAAGACGTTGTCTTAGCTATCGCATTTGAGCCTTACACCTATGAGACGGTTGAGGCTGTCAATGCTGCAAAAAAAGCGGGTGCGACAATTGTCGCTGTGAGTGATAGCACGGTGTCCCCGCTGGCAACAGCAGCGACATATACATTTATCGCTGCAAATCGAAGCCCCTCATTTTACCGGTCGCTCTCCGGGGCCTTACTCATTTTGCAAACACTGGTCGCGGCACTTGTTACTGAACTTGGACCTGCAGCCGTGGACGCATTGGATGGATCAGATCAAAAACTGCGCAAACATAATACATACTGGAATAGTTAGGTTTTAAGATGAGTAACGTATTTCATAGAGCGTTGAAGACAAAATATCCAACCGCTGTGAGCGGCGATGGCGCCTATATTCTTGACACAGACGGAAAGCAATATCTTGATGCGTGCGGCGGCGCGGCGGTTTCTTGTTTGGGGCATAGCAATCCAGATGTATCCAAAGCCATTAAGGATCAGCTTGATGATATCGCATTTGCGCATTCCGGCTTCTTTACCAATCAGCCCATGGAGGAATTGGCTGATTTCCTAGTTGAGCGTGCGCCTAAAAATTTAGATAAGGTTTATTTCGTCTCTGGCGGATCTGAGGCTGTTGAAGCGGCACTGAAAATTGCACGCCAATATTTTGTGGAGCGGGGAGAGACCAGTAAAGCGCGTTTCATTTCGAGACGGCAAAGCTATCATGGAAATACTCTGGGAGCGTTGTCGGCAGGCGGCAACGAGTGGCGAAAAGAGCCATACAAGCCATTACTGATGCCAGTTAAGCTTATCTCACCATGTTATGCTTATCGGGATAGGCGAGAGACTGAGAGTGAATTTGACTTTGGACAGCGAGTTGCAAACGAGTTGGAGGCTGCAATCCTTGAAGCTGGAGCCGAAAACATTTGTGCCTTTATTTGTGAGCCAGTAGTTGGAGCAACCCTTGGGGCCGTTCCAGCTGTTCCCGGCTATTTCAAACGTATCCGTGAAATTTGTGACACGCATGACGTTTTACTTATTCTTGATGAAGTCATGTGCGGCATGGGCCGAACTGGATCACTTTTCGCGGTTGAGCAAGAAGGCATCTCTCCAGATATTCTAGTTACTGCTAAAGGCTTGGGAGCAGGCTATCAGCCCATTGGGGCCATGATGGTTTCAAAAAGCATTTACGAGACTATCCTTGAGGGAAGCGGCTTTTTTCAACACGGACACACATATATGGGGCACCCCTTAGCCTGTGCAGCCTCACTTGCGGTCCAAAAATACATTACAAAACACAAGCTGCTTGAAAATGTTGTGTCCAGAGGTGCGGAACTTGCTGATGCATTGCGGTCCGAATTTGGCCAGCACCCCTATATCGGCGATATTCGTGGGCGCGGTTTATTTCAAGGGCTAGAAATTGTACAGGATAGAACAACGAAAGATCCGTTTGATCCTGCCCTCAAAATTCACAGCAAAATTAAATCGGCTGCCATGGACGCTGGATTAATGTGTTACCCCATGGGCGGAACGGTTGATGGCAGACAAGGGGACCATATTCTTATTGCGCCTCCCTTTATCCTAACTTCTGACCAAGTGGGCGAAATTGTTGGTAAATTGAAGTGCGCTTTAGATGCGACTTTTACGAATCTGCAATAGATATGAAATTTAAGAAATTGAGAACATAGGGGAAATGAAAGATGATTCTGAAAAAATAAAATGTTTGGGATCAGCATAATTAGTCAGTTTGAGACTTGAAACGAAGGGCAGTTTGGACGCCTAGGCTAGTTAAGAAGCCAAGTCCGTAGGGTTTTGCGAAGATTGACAATAAAGTAACGTGTGCAGCTATTGCGTTTGAGGTGCACGTCAGAGTAGGCTTCGAAAATAGAGTGTTTTTTATCACCTGTCGCCGAGTTCAACGTAACTAGGGTCAGGTTGTATGAGTTTCGTTAAAATCGATGTTGGTAACGTCCACCACAAGGCCGGCCAACAGATCTAAAGAACATCGTAATCTAGTAGTAAGTTTTGAGTTGTCGACGGTTTTCGAACTGTGGGCAGCAAAATTTGAATTTTCCGTGAAACTTTTTATGGGTTTCGGTCGGAAATAATGGCCCGTTGCCGGAATTTTGACGGTAAGGGCAAATTAATCGGAAATTCGCTAAGCGGTTTTCGATATCTAAGACAGGGTGAGGAGAATAAAATGATGAAGGTCTTTTCAATTGCAGCGACTGCTGCAGTAGCTTTGGGCGGTGCGATGATTGTATCTGCGCCAGCTCAAGCAGAAAAATTTATTACAATCGGTACAGGCGGCCAAACTGGTGTTTATTACCAAGTTGGTGGTGCGATTTGTAAGCTGGTTAATCGTGGAACTAAAGACCACGATATCAAATGTACGCATACAACAGGTGGTTCCACGAAAAACATCAATGGTATTCGTGCTAAAAATCTAGACATGGGTGTTGCCCAGTCAGATTGGCAATTCCACGCATACAACGGAACGGCTCCTAAGCAATTCCCAGATGGTGCATTTAAAGAACTCCGTGCTGTATTCTCAGTACATCCAGAGCCGTTTACTGTTGTTGCTCGTGCAGACGCCGGCATCAAAACATTTGCTGATCTTAAAGGTAAGCGTGTGAATGTTGGTAACCCAGGTTCAGGTCAACGTGGTACAATGCAAGTTGTTATGGATAAAATGGGCTGGAAAATGAGCGATTTCGCTCTTGCTTCAGAACTTAAATCTTCTGAGCATTCAGCAGCACTTTGCGACAATAAAATCGACGCATTCGTGTTCACTGTTGGTCACCCAACGGGTAACATTAAAGAAGCAGCATCGACTTGCGACGTGAAACTTATTCCAGTAACTGGTGCCGCAATTGATACCTTGGTTTCTGAGAACGATTATTACGCTAAAGTGTCTGTTAAAGGCGGAATGTATAAAGGGACTGACACTGACACGCCTGTGTTCGGCGTCGGTGCAACATTTGTGTCTTCTACAAACACAGATGATGAAACTGTTTATCAAATCGTAAAAGCTGTTTTTGAAAATTTCAAACGCTTCAAGAAAATGCATCCTGCATTTGCTAACTTGGACAAAAAAGCAATGATCACAAACAACCTTTCAGCGCCTCTGCATCCAGGTGCAGTTCGCTATTATAAAGAAGCTGGCTTGATGTAAATCAGTCAATTTGGGCGAGAGGAAACTCTCGCCCATTATTATTTATTCGCCAGTAATTAACGGGGCTGGGCGAATATGTTGCGCTAAATGTAACAGGGGGGAAAATGAGTAACACTTCACCAAATGATGGCCCACTTAGCTCGAATGAGCTTGAGGATCTAGTGGCCTCGACGGACACAGGTGGTCGCTCACCTGATAGTCGGTCAATTGCAATGCTAATGGCAGGTATCGCACTTGTCTGGGCGTTATGGCAGGTGTGGATCGCATCTCCATTGCCTTATATGATAGGTTTTGGCGTTTTTTCAGGACGAGAAGCACGGCCGATCCATCTGGGATTTGGTATGTTCCTAGCGTTTCTGGCCTACCCCGCCTTTAAAAATTCTCCGCGTCATCGGGTGCCCTTTGCTGATTGGATATTGGCAACGATAGGAACTCTATGTTCGCTTTACATATTTGTTTTTGATAGTGCATTGGCAGATTCCATATTCGGCACACGATTAAGCGATCGACCTGGGAATCCAAATACGACTGATATTGTCGTTGCAAGTGTCGGTATAATTATGTTGCTTGAAGCAACCCGCCGAGCACTTGGACCACCGCTTACGGTGGTTGCAATCGTTTTCCTTGGTTACACATTTATGGGTCCATACGCTCCGGGTTTCCTTGCATGGAAAGGTGCCAGTTTTGGTGCCGTAGCCGATCACCAGTGGCTATCATCTGAAGGCGTTTTTGGTATTGCACTGGGCGTGTCTACTGGTCTTGTTTTCCTTTTCGTTTTGTTTGGCGCTTTGCTGGATAAAGCGGGCGCCGGCAACTATTTCATTAAAGTTGCTTTCTCTTTGATGGGGCATATGCGCGGCGGACCTGCGAAGGCCGCTGTTGTTGCATCTGGTATGACGGGTTTGATATCCGGCTCATCCATCGCAAATGTGGTGACAACCGGTACATTTACAATCCCAATGATGAAACGTGTGGGCTTTTCCGCTGAGAAAAGTGGCGCGGTTGAGGTGGCATCTTCTGTAAACGGTCAAATCATGCCGCCTGTCATGGGCGCAGCTGCGTTCTTGATGGTCGAATATGTGGACATCAGTTATTTTGAAGTTGTCACACATTCATTTGTTCCGGCGATTATTTCATATATTGCGCTGGTTTATATTGTGCATCTGGAAGCCTTGAAAAATGATATGCATGGCCTTCCACGTGCCAACGAGCCTAAGCCTTTAAAGCAGGGCTTGCTTGCGATGGGTATTACCATTTCATCCATCTTTATTTTAGCTGGCGGCACTTATTATCTATTCTCGTTATTTGAAGCCTTGGGCTCGACGACAAATAGATTGATTGCAATTGCTATTGTTTTTGCTCTTCAAGGTGTTTTCTTCTTTGGTGTTAAGAAACAAGTTAAAGATCCAGGCGTTCTGACAGGGATAATCTCTTCCGGCGCCATTGTGCTGTGTAATGTGGTTATTGGAGCCTTTGGAATATTCTTTATTGTTGGATTAGTGACAAGCTTGGCAGGATCAACATTGGCCCCCTGGATTTTGGGTGCAATGATCATTATCGCCTACGTATATTTGGTATCCATATGTGCGAAAGTACCTGATCTTGTGATGGATGATCCAAACGCACCTATTGACGCGTTACCGGATCCAAAGCCAACTATTCTGGCAGGCCTTCATTTCTTGCTTCCTGTTGGTGTTTTGATTTGGTGTTTGATGGTTGAACGTCTGTCACCAGAACTTTCAGCTTTTTGGGCTGTCGCATTGATGATTTTCATTTTGCTGACCCAGCGTCAAATTTTCGCCTTTTTCAGAAAAGAACAACAGCACGGCAAATTGAAGCAAGGCTTCGACGAGCTGATTGATGGATTGATCTCAGGTGCCAGAAACATGATCGGCATTGCAATTGCAACGGCTGCCGCCGGTATTATTGTGGGAACAGTCTCGCAAACTGGTGTTGGATTGGTGCTTGCGGAACTGGTTGAGTTCTTAAGCCAGGGTCAGATTATTCTGATGCTGATCTTTACTGCAATTCTAAGCCTTATTCTTGGTATGGGGCTTCCGACAACGGCAAACTACATCGTGGTTTCATCGCTTTTGGCCCCTGTTATTGTTAGTCTCGGTCAACAAAATGGACTTATTGTCCCGCTCATCGCCGTTCATTTGTTTGTCTTCTATTTTGGGATTATGGCGGATGTGACACCGCCGGTTGGATTAGCGTCCTTTGCCGCAGCCGCGGTCTCTGGTGGAGATCCAATTCGAACAGGATTTATTGCGTTTTTCTATTCCCTTAGAACTGCAATTCTGCCCTTCCTGTTTATTTTCAACACTGACTTGTTGTTGATTAATGTAACCCCGCTTGAGGGCGTATTCGTGTTCATTGTTGCGACGGCAGCCATGCTGCTATTTACGGCAGGTACGCAAGGATACTTCTTGGCAAAGTCTAAAATTTGGGAATCTGCGTTGTTGATTCTGATTGCATTTACGTTGTTCCGGCCAGGGTTCTGGATGGATATGATTGTTCCTCCGTTTGATCATGCAGCACCGTCTAATATTGCGAGTGCTTTTGGTGGCGTGGAAACGGGAGCTGAAGTTCGTCTGATAGTTCTTGGGGAGAATGATGTTGGCGATCCAATAAACATCACTGCAGTTTTGCCAATTGAAGCAGACGGAAGCGGAGCTGAGCGCCTTCAGGCACTTGGTTTGGAAGTTTTGATCGAAGGGGAAAACGTAATCATTGATGACGCCGCTTTTGACAGCATTGCTCAAAAAGCAGGTCTGGATTTCGATCAAAAAATTCAATCTGTTTTATTACCCTCTAACCAACCTGCGAAAAGTTGGCTTTATCTGCCTGCACTCTTTCTTCTTGGTTTCATTGTACTGCTTCAGCGCCGGCGTAACGGAACGCCACTTGCTAAAACAGTTCCAGTTTCATAACGGGGGTATCAAACATGTTTAAACACATTCTTCTAGCGGTGGACCTTGAAGCCAAGGAAACTTGGGAAAAGATGGTGCCCGAAGCCGTTTCATATGCAACCCACTCTGGTGCGACCTTGCATGTGATGACAGTGTTGCCTGATTTTGGCATGAGTATTGTTGGATCTTTTTTCCCAAGGGATCACGAAGAAAAAATGCTTCAGGAAATGAATGTTCGACTTCATGATTTTGTGAAGGAACATATTCCGGCGGAAATCAAGGTACAACATATCGTGGGGCATGGCAGCGCATATGAAGAAATTCTTCGTGTTCAGAAGAAGATCTCCTGTGATCTGATTATTATTGGTGCCCATAGACCGTCAATGCAGGACTATCTGTTGGGTCCCAATGCTGCCCGGGTTGTCCGGCACGCAGAATGTTCAGTGATGGTTGTTAGAGAGTAATAACTGATCAAACACAAAAAAACGGCCCGTTAATCCGGGCCGTTTTTTTTGTCTGAAAAATTATTTCAGTGTTTCAAGATACGCGATGAGGTTCACGCGTTGTTTCTCTTTTTTGAGGCCTGAAAAGCTCATTTTGGTTTTCTTGACGAGTTTCTTTGGTTTTATCAAGAAAGTATCCAAAGTCGCAACGTCCCAAGTTAGGCCGGATGCCTTCATCGCTTTGGAGTATTTATAGCCATCTGTCGATGCTGCAGCTCGTCCAACGATACCAAATAAATTTGGCCCAACTTTATTTTTGCCGCCTTCAGCAACGGTATGGCAGGCTTTGCATTTCTTAAATATTTTTTCGCCTTTTTTTACGTCGCCAGCTGCTGCGGCCATGCTCGAGGAAAGGCAAATTACGGCGGCGGCGCTGATAGCCAAAAGGTTCGCTGTTTTCATGGAGGTCTCCATTTTATTAGATGATACTACTCAGATGTCGCTTTAATATATGATTAGCCAGTAAAGTAAAACAAAAGAACGGCAATCCCAAGGTATATTTCGGCATATATCTAAAGTCATGTTTAGCAAATGCATGCAATAAGTTTCATGTTGTTAAAGCTGAGTAAGATTAACCGTATCTTAAGATTAATCTCGTTAGATAACAGCATTGACCATTTTAGTTTATTGGAGCCAGAGTGTCTGAAAACGGTTCTTTAAGTCCTGCTGATGTAGAGCGTCTGTTATCAGACCGATCTGCAGAAACGCGGGCGCAAACGGTAAAAAAAATAGCGGGAAATCTCACTGGTCGCCATTTCAGTGATAAGGAACGTGCGGAAGCTGAGCAAATTTTCCGTTTGCTCGTGTCTGATGCTGAGGTTCTCGTTCGTCAAACTTTAGCCGAGACATTAAAGTCTTTGCCGGAACTGCCGCACGATATTGCTTTTGCTCTTGCGAATGATATCTCCGATGTCGCAGCTCCAATGCTCTCGTATTCTGATGCGCTGAGTGATGATGATCTTGCAGAGATTATCAATTCCAAGACAGAGGAACATCAAACTGCAATCGCGGGCCGATCTTCTGTTTCTGAAGCTATCTCAGAAAAGTTGGCAGATACAGGCAATGAAGATGTTGTCGCTACCCTAATGGGCAATGACGGCGCGAAAATCTCAGAAAAGACCTTTGAAAAGGTATTGGACCAGTTTGGCGACAATGAAAAAGTCAATGCACCTATGGTTAGTCGCAGCGTATTGCCACTGACGGTTACTGAACGCTTGGTGACCATGGTTTCTGATAAATTGAGAGATCATTTGGTTAGCCATCACGATATGTCACCCACCACGGCAACAGATTTGATTTTGGAGAGCCGCGAGAAAACCATGATTGGTTTGTTGAAGGGGGGAACCCGTGAGGGGGAGCTTGTTCAACTGATCGATCAACTGCATGAAAATGGTCGTTTGACACCGACTATTATTCTGAGAGCTCTTTGTGTGGGCGATATCGATTTTTTCGAAACAGCTTTGTCGAAGGGTGCTGATATTTCAGTTGCCAACGTTCATATGCTGGTCAGCGATAGCGGTGGCCAAGGTTTGCAGCAACTGTGTCGAAAATTCAATATCCCCAAAGGCCTCACTGAAATGATGCGCGTGGCATTGGGTGTGGTGAAGGAGCTGGAATATGATGGAGATCCGGGTGACAGAGAGCGTTTCCGTGATCAAGTCATTCAACGCGTGTTGACACGTTTTGAAGATAGGTTCGATGCAGAAAACGTTGATTATCTTATCTCGAAGATAAGTAACACCGAAGCTGGAGATTCTGCGACGGCTTAGTCAACGAGCTATCAGGCAAATTTGAAAAGGTACCGGCTATTCGCCGGTATTTTTTTTGCCTGCACCTTGTATGATCGCCAGCGTCAAAAGAACTTGGGCCAAAATATACGTAATCCAGATGAGGGGGCTTGCTAACTCAAATGGAAGCAGGAATTTATTAATCGCAATGGTCCCATCTGAAATCATAAAACTTGCAGCCCCTGTAATGGCAAGTGCAGGCGCATAGCGTGAATACATGGCGGATATAGTCATAGCTGCAATAGCGGTGACATATATGGCAACGGGGGCTTTGAGCGCCCCTAAGGCGGGCCATAGCAGGGCCAACATTCCCAAGGCAACCAAAATAATTATACCAACGCCTACCTGCTTTAATCTGGGCAAAGGTTCCCAATTCTTGGCCCGCACAAATATAAGGATGTAGATAAGATGGGCGATTAGAAATGAGCCAAGCCCAAACGTAAATAGATCCGAAGATCTAACTGCAAGAAATGCGTCCCCTAAGCTCGAAAACAACAGAGCGGCTAAGGCTAGCTTTTTGATCTTAGGATCTTCAACTGCCCAATAGGCGACAAAACCCAACACCACACAGGTGCTGGATTTTTGCACAATGTTGAATATTGAACCCTCAGCAAAAGGCAAAAATAGATAAGTCGCGGCAAACCCTGTGGCAAGAAGTATCAAATTTCGGTGTTGCGTGGATAAGTTCGTCATTCCTTAACTCACTATTTTTCGGCGGATACCGATAGCAGCTCCGAGTTGGTTTGGCGAAGGTGTAAGGGAATGGCTTTTCTGTAACGTCTTTAAATTGTCCTGGATATGCTTTGGCATCGGATGTGCTCTAGGTCCAGACGTATCAATGTGCAAGACCATTTGTTCTGACGTGGCAGCAAGGAAGCCGAGCTCTTTATGATGCATCTCCAAAAATAAATGGATACGTTTTTCGTCGCAATCAACCACACGGAAGGAAATAAGCAGCGCATCTCCTTCTTTAACTTCTTGAAGGTAACTCACATGGGTTTCCAGAACATATACAGTGTTGCCAGAGGCTTCTCTGTATTCAGGTGTAAGCTCAATCTGTTCAAGTAAGACATCCAGAGATTGATCAAAAACCAAGACATAATAGGCCACGTTCATGTGTCCATTATGGTCAATCCATTCTGGTAAAACAGTCATTTCTTTTAGGGTTTGGAGGTTTGTATTTTTCATGATTTAGACAGTAGTCCGTTTTTTTAATCTGTAAATGCTTTAGATGTTTTGTTTTTACGATTATAACTAACAGATGATAAAAGCCGCAACACAATGTCTATTGGTTAGTGTGGCTCACCGTAACATTGTGAGGAAATCTTATGTCTGTGTCTGCAAACGTCATTGAAAACGCGCGTCTGGAACTTGATGAACTATTAGGTGACCGTTGTTCAACGGCCCAGTCGGTACGAGATCAGCATGGCAAAGATGAAAGCTGGCACATTGCCTGCCCACCAGACATCGTCTGTTTCGCGCAAAACACAGCAGAAGTCTCCGAAATAGTCAAAATCTGTGCAAAATACAAATTGCCGGTTATTCCCTTTGGCGGCGGAACGTCCCTAGAGGGGCATATTAACGCAGTTGAAGGCGGTGTCTCTGTCGATCTTAATCAGATGAACGAGATCACCGCAGTTAATCGGGAGGATTTGGATTGCGTGGTGCAACCGGGTGTTCGGCGGAAACAGTTAAACGAGTTTCTTCGGGATACAGGCCTGTTTTTCCCAATTGATCCGGGTGCTGATGCAACTATTGGCGGTATGGCATCTACCCGCGCGTCTGGAACCAATGCTGTGCGGTACGGCACCATGAAGGACAACATCTTAAGTTTGACGGTTGTCTTGCCAAACGGAGAGATTATTAAAACGGGAGGGCGGGCTAAGAAAAGCTCTGCGGGATATGATTTGACCCGCCTATATATCGGATCTGAAGGAACCCTCGGGATCATTACAGAAATTACTCTGAAGCTATATGGCATACCCGAGGCGATTGCAGCCGCAACGGTATCTTTTCCGGATATTGAAAGTGCAATACAGTCGGTTATTCTGACCATTCAAAGCGGTATCCCTATTGCCCGAATTGAACTGCTTGACGATGTACAGGTAGATGCAATTAATAAATACTCAGGCTTGGATCTCCCCGTACAGGCGACGTTATTTCTTGAATTTCATGGCAGCGAAAATAGCGTGCAAGAACAGTCTGAAATGGTTGATGGTATTTGCCAGGATTTTGGCGCAAAAGATTTCAAATGGACAACGCAAGCAGAAGATAGAACTCGTTTGTGGCAGGCAAGACATGACGCTGCGTATGCCGCAAAGGCACTGCGGGTCGGAGCTTCAATGTGGGCTACAGATGTTTGTGTCCCAATTTCAAGGCTGTCTGATTGCATCATGCAGACTAAAGAAGACTTAGATAAAAGTTATTTGATTGCCCCATTGGTCGGGCATGTTGGTGATGGTAATTTCCACTTGGCGTTTGTGCTGGATATGGATAATCCTAACGAAATGGCTGAAGCAGAACGTCTTAATAGCCGCCTTATTGAACGGGCTCTTTCAATGGATGGAACTTGCACCGGCGAACATGGTGTTGGACTTGGGAAGAAGAAATACTTGAAAAGTGAGCTCGGGGAAGGTGCTGTGGGTGTCATGGCTACCCTAAAGGCTGCGCTGGATCCAGATAATATCATGAACCCAGGCAAAATCATTTAGCCGCTCCAGCAAAGTGTTAAGGGACGCAATCGGGAACCGTCAGTCCGTCAGGCAGGCGGGTTTCCTTGTTTCCGCAAGCTCCTATAAATTGCGATTGCTCGAGATTATCCACGGTCTCAAAATTTGCACCGGACAGATTTGCACGCCATAACATGGCATCATTCATTCGCGCGTTCGAAAAATCCGCATTTGTTAAATTGGCGCGGTAAAAATTTGAGAGAGTGAGATCTGTATCTGAAAAATCGGCACCTTCCAAATCAGCACGTGTGAGCGTTGCATTTTTGAGCTTGGCATTTTTGAAAATGGCATTTTTTGCGATAGAGCGTTTCAAATTTGATTCAGTCATCTGAGCGTTCGAGAAATTCGCGTGCGTAAAGTTTCCCCGCTTCATGTAGGCTTTTCGCAAGTCAGCATCTTCGAAATTACTGTTTGTGGCCACGGAATTTTCAAGATCCGCATCGCGAAGATCTGCGTCGTTAAGTTGGGCTCCGATTAAGTCGGATTTTTCTAAATCAGTTTCCCGCAGGATGGCGCCGGACAAGTTGGCATTTTTGAGAATTGATTTTTCAAGATCAGCGCGCCGGAGATCGGCACCAGACAGATCTGCATCTTCTAGATTGGTTTCTTTCATCAATGTATCACGCAGAATAGCGTTTTTGAAATTAGCGCCTTTCATAACCTGATACTGAATTTTGACTTGGCGTAAATCGCAAGCTTGGCAACTTCCAGTCTTCTCAAAACGCTCCATGTCTTTTGCATCAAAAGCCATTACGGATGTTGAAAAGGTTACTGAGAAAAGGGCCAAAAATATTACTAGCCTCATAGAAGGTGCTCCCAATGATAAAAGCTGTGTGTGCACGTATACCTATATAAATAATGCCGAGTCTCGGAAATACAATCAAGGGCAAGGTTTGACTTCTATTTAGTCTGCTGCCAATATTACACGAAATACGAAGAAAAATGTAATCTCAGCGAAGAAATTTGCTCAATCTCGAAAATATGGAAACATTATGATATCTGCAGTCCTATGGGATTTTGGGGGCGTTTTGACGACAAGCCCGTTTGAGGCCTTCAACAGATTTGAAAAAGAACAAAAATTACCGGATAATTTTCTGAGAACTGTAAATTCAACAAATCCTGATCAGAATGCATGGGCCCTATTTGAAAGAAGCAAAATAGGAGCGGACGAATTCGATCAGTTATTTCTGACTGAAAGTAGGGCGCTTGGTCATCCTATTGCCGGCGCTGAAGTGATCAAATTGTTATCTGGCCACATCCGGCCCAATATGGTTTCAGCTCTCAAAAAAATAGCAAAAACCCATCAATGCGTCTGCCTGACAAATAATGTCCCTGCTGGAAAAGGCCCCGGCATGAGCCGATCGGCTGAGGAGCAAAAAGCTGTGCTGGATGTTATGGGTATTTTTGAGCAGGTTATTCAGTCCAGCAAAATCGGCATGAGAAAACCGGACCCGCAGATCTATACTTATACTTGCGAAAAAATGGGCGTATCGCCGGATCAAATTTTGTATTTGGATGATCTGGGTGTGAATTTGAAACCAGCAGCAGCCATGGGAATGAAAACCATTAAAGTCCTTTCAGAAGAGCAGGCACTTCAAGATTTGAGTACGCACCTAAATCTGAAATTTGATTAATCCCCTCGTTAGATCCCTAAGGTAATATAATTATGAACCGTTTTCTTGAACATACAGGCGCAAAATATCCAATCATACAAGCCCCAATGGGTTGGATCGCACGCTCTCAATTGGCGTCAGCCGTGTGTAATGCTGGTGGTGTTGGTATTGTCGAAACATCTTCTGGCGAGACTGAAAATTGTATCGCAGAAATTAAAAAGATGTCGACGCTAACCGATGCCCCATTTGGTATCAATTTACCGCTTATGTTTTTGCGTGACGAGAATATGGTCAAATTTGTTGCCGAGTCTGGTGTGAAATTTGTAACAACATCTGCAGGCAATCCAGCTAAACTCATCAAAATTCTAAAAGCGCATGACATCATTGTCTATCACGCGGTCCCAACGGTGAAGGCCGCACTAAAAGCGGTTGAGGCGGGTGTCGATGGCCTGGTTGTTGAAGGCGGTGAAGGCGGCGGCTTTAAAAACCCTGAAGAAGTTTCTTTACTGGTACTTTTGCAGGCAATTCGCGAGAAAGTTGATGTGCCCATGGTAGCCGCAGGCGGAACTGTGGATGGTCGCGGCATGGCAGCGGCATTTGCTGCAGGCGCAGAAGCCGTTCAAATGGGGACACGTTTTGTATCGGCCAAAGAAAGCCCAGTTCACGCAAACTTCAAACAAGCGATTATTGATGCCGAAGATGTGGGAACCGTGGTGTTGAACAAAAAATCCACCCCCTGCATTCGGGCCCTTAAAACAGAAAAAACAAAAGAAGCGTATGAAGACGGCTTGATGCCCAAAGATATGTTTGCACGTATCAAAGAATTATATTTTGGTGGTGATATGGAGGCGAGTGCGGGCCTCGCGGGTCAATCTGCAGCACTCATCCACGGAGAAAAATCGGTTGCCGATATCATCTCTGAAACTGTTGAAGAGTTTCACGGTATTTGCAGCAGAATGGGGGCTTTGGCTTCTACTAAAAGTTTTTAATGCCTTAACTGTGCCCTAGTTAATCTGGGGCAAAGTTTCTATTGCTTATGTCGCCGTTTTCGGTTTTTAAGCTCAGAGAGTTTACGGTCTTCCCAGTCGCTTGCAAAATGACCTTTGCCAAAAACGCGCATGGCATCAAGCGCTAGTATGAGAAGCATTGGTAGTGCCGGCCATATGAACCAAAGGTACCCCGGTGACGATAAGATATTAATCAAAAACAAAAATAAAATCACAGAGCCGGTCATCATTGCTCTGCGATAAAAATTTGCCTGACGCTTCACTTGTTTCCGAAGTTGGATTTCCTCACCAGCGGTGAAATCCATTTCGTTGTCACTGAATGTAGGAGTAGCGGGAGCTTCGCGACCGGCATCCTGTTGGGGTGAATTAAGTTCGAGAGAATAGACGGATATAGCTTCTTCAATATTTTTAACTTTCTTCTCGCCAAGAAAGTTAAAACCCATGGGAAATTTGCCTTTTACATGGTCATAAACGGTGCCTGAAATACAAACGCCATCTTGCGGGGCTAAGCTTTCAAGCCGTGCAGCTATGTTGACGCCATCCCCAAATATATCGTCGCCTTCAATAATAACGTCCCCAAGATTTAACCCTATTCGAAATGATAAAGGCACTTCATTGGTTTGGCGTTGTCGATGTTCTTGCAGTTTGTTTTGAACAGCGACAGAACAATGGACAGCATTCACAACACTGGCGAAGTCAGCAATAACGGCATCGCCGACCATATTGATCAGACGACCAGCATGGGTTTCAATTTCCTCGATAATTATTTCGCGAGCCTTTTTTAAAGATTGGAGAGTTCCAACTTCATCCTGCTCCATGAGACGGCTGTAGCCCGCGACGTCAGCACACAGGATTGTTGTTAGTTTTCTCTCCAATTGGGTCGGCATAATTATTCCAAATCGCTTAATGATCAGATGTGCTTATAAATTTTTCTTCTAATCCGGTAGAAAAAGCAAGGCCTTCTGCTGTGATCACGATCTCATCTTTCCAGTTTTCCCGCACAAACCCTTTTCGAGCGAGCACCACCCATACAGCATCGTTTGAAAGTCCGCTGGCGTCTTTTGACGCGACAACATAGGCGCCCACATGCATATGATTCCCATGAGCATGGGGAAGGCGGGTAATTTTGACGTCTTCACTATCGTCTACTCGCATAGAGCTATCGGCATCCTTTGCCAAAATTTGTAGCAGCACTAGAGTTTTGCTTTGAAGAGGATTTAATTTGACTTTTTTTTGCTGGGCCAAGAGGGGCTACCTTTACTTAAGTTTATCTAAAAATGCGGAGACGGCCTGACCAATTTCATCAGGGCTGTCTTCTTGAATGAAATGAGTGCCTTTAACGGTAACCTCAGTTTGGTTAGGCCAGGTTCTACAAAAATCACGCTGTTTCCCCACGAGAATTGAGCCAGGGTCAGCATTAATAAATAGCTTGGGCACTTGGCTGCTTTGGAGCCAAGTCGCATAACTATCCACATGGGCCGTAACGTCAGCAGGTTCACCTGCAATGGGAATTTGACGGGGCCAAGTTAATGTGGGGCGACGATCTTCCCCTGCGCGGCGAAATGGTTTTACATAAGCACGGAGCTCAGCGTCTTCCAATGGTCGGATAATGGAGCTGGGCAAAACCCGCTCCACAAAAATATTCTTCTCTAGAACCAATTTTTCACCGGCATCTGATCGGAAACCTTGAAAAATACCTCTGGCATCTTCTGGCCAATCATCCCAGCTGGCAATTGGGCGGACAATGGCTTCCATGTAGGCAATTGCTTTAACGGCGTTTTGATTGTTATTAGCCCAGTCAAAGCCAAGTGCAGATCCCCAATCGTGGATTACCAAGGTGACATTGTTTTTAACGTTGAGGTAATGGAGCAGATCTTTTAGAAATGCGCGGTGTTGGGCGAATGTATATTTATCCGGGCCGCTATCGGGAAGTTTTTCAGAATCTCCCATTCCAATTAGATCTGGCGCAATAAGGCGGCCTTTTCCTTCAAGGTGTGGCATAACATTCCGCCACAAATAGCTGCTTGTTGGATTTCCGTGCAGAAATACGATCGGATCCCCTTCACCTTCATCCACATAAGCCATCTTGAGGCCGCGAATGGTTGCGAATTCCTTTTTATATTTCATGTCCGTTGTCATCTGTGGCTCTTTTCTTATTGAAGACAATTGTCAGATTTCAACAAGAGTATACCTGCGAGAAAAGCAGATGAAAAGGAGTGATCCGATTCTAAAAATAGCTAAGTTTAGAGGGCGTGAGAAATCTAGTCACCACTGGTGAGCGATATTTTAACGCCCGGGTTAGTTCTTTTGTAAGACGTGATAACGTCCTGTAGATCTTCAACCGTAATGCGATCCCTTGCTAGGACCGCGAGTAAAATTGGGTCAGATAGCAAATCTTCAATTTCTGGTTCTTGGGTGTTAAACCATTTAGTTCCCACAGTTCGGCTCCTTCGCCTTGGATGTTGACGACTGCCCCCGTTGTTAAATTGATTTTGCGTCAGAAATGTGAACAAAAAGTTTCATTTTTGGGACAAGCTCAATTTTCTACTTTTCTTGTGATGCTTGTGAAAAGTAAGAGAAGATCCATATTTTAAGTGCGCGCAGCGGCTAGTCTTCGTTTTCATTGTTCTGTGATTGGTTGTCTTTTTCTACAATTTTCTTACCTGAAAGATCAGCTTCAGTTTTGTCAGAATGTTGTTTTTCTTTGTTTTTTTCCAATTTACTTCTGCCGAACTTTGTTCTGTTTTCTCCGGCTTTATCACGATCAGTATCGCGTTTTTTTTGCTTGCGGAATTTGTTGAGGTTGACGACATCACCCATAATTAACAGATCCCCCTAATAGTGTGTACAGAAGTTAATAGAGTAAACACTGTAGCAGCTAATTCAAGTCAGGAAATCAACTGATTTGCGAGCTCGGGGTTTGATATGATTTCATGAAGTGCAAATAACCGAATGGCACTGGACAAATTACCTGTTCGGGTTTCGTCAATTTCTGCAATTAGCGCGTTGATGCTCACTTTGCGATTTTCGGCCACTCTGCAGAAAATGACCCAAAATTCTTTTTCCAAAGAAATGCTGGTTCGGTGCCCCGCAATACTGACAGAATGTTTGACGATGTCATCAGTCATGCGGGGTTACCAATATGTTTAACGTTTGCGGGCGAAGAAATCGTTGCCTTTATCGTCCGTTACGATGAAGGCGGGGAAGTCTTTAATCTCAATTCGCCAAATGGCTTCCATTCCGAGTTCTTCAAACTCTTGTACTTCAACTTTTTTGATGTTGTCTTGCGCTAAGATTGCAGCCGGCCCGCCGATGGAGCCAAGATAAAAACCGCCATGTTTGTTACAAGCATCTACAACTACTCTGCTGCGATTGCCTTTTGCGAGCATAATCATGCTGCCGCCATTTTCCATGAATTGGTCAACATATCCGTCCATGCGGCCAGCTGTTGTTGGGCCGAATGATCCAGACGCATATCCTTCGGGGGTTTTTGCCGGTCCCGCATAGTAAATGATGTGATCTTTGAAATATTGTGGCAGTTCTTGTCCCGCTTCCAAGAGTTCCCGCAATTTTCTGTGGGCTAAATCCCGGGCTACAATAATGGTACCCGACAAGCTTAACCGCGTCCGAATTGGATATTGGGTCAAGGTCTCCAAGATTTCTTTCATTGGACGGTTCAAGTCAATTTTGACAACATCGGCACCTAGCTGTTCTTTTGAAATTGTCGGTAGGAACCGGGCTGGATCTGTCTCTAACTGTTCAAGAAAGACGCCGTCTTTAGTGATTTTGCCTTTAACTTGTCGGTCAGCAGAACAAGAGACGCCGATGCCGATTGGAACACTGGCGCCGTGCCGAGGAAGCCGAATGACGCGAACGTCATGGCAGAAATATTTGCCGCCAAACTGTGCGCCAATACCAATATTTTGGGAAATTTTGTGAACGGCGTCTTCCATTTCTAGGTCACGGAAAGCACGTCCAAGCTCATTCCCGGATGTGGGTAGATTGTCGTAATATTTAGTTGAGGCGAGCTTAACCGTTTTCATGGTGTCTTCTGCGGATGTACCGCCAATGACAATAGCCAAATGATACGGTGGGCATGCGGATGTGCCGAGCTCTGTGATTTTCTCTTCAATGAACGGCACCAAACGGTCAGGTGTCAACACGCTAGGAACGGCTTGGTGCAAAAAAGCTTTATTTGCCGACCCACCGCCCTTAACAACATACAGAAAATCATAGCTGTTGCTGTCTGTGGAATAGATATCAATTTGCGCGGGCAGATTAGTGCCAGTGTTCTTCTCGTCATACATGCTCAAAGGAGCCAGTTGAGAGTAGCGCAAGCTTGTTTCTGTATATGTTTTGAAAACGCCCTTCGAAAGAGCCTCTTTATCATTGCCTTCGGTCCAAACATATTGGCCTTTTTTGCCCATGATAATGGCGGTGCCTGTGTCTTGGCAGCTCGGCAGCACCATGCCGGCCGCAACATTGGCGTTCTTTAGAAGTTCAGTTGCGACAAACTTATCGTTATCTGAGGCTTCATCGTCTTCAAGTATGTCGGCAACTTGTTGGAGATGTTCAGGGCGCAAGAGATGGGCTGCATCGCGCATTGCTTCAGCCGTCAAAAGTTCTAGCGCTTCGGGCTCTATCTTCAAAATTTCCTTGCCGTCGACTTCAATGGTCGAGACATGCTTATCGGTGAGTTTCCGATAAGGCGTCGTGTCGGGGCCGAGTGAGAAAATATCCTGATATTGGAATTCTGACATTGTTTCGTTCGTCCTGTCAAACCTTGGGAGGAGGCCTCAAAGATGTGCTTCCTGCTTTGGATTAAGTCAGGAAGCGTTGGTGCCTAACCTCGTGAAAGTAAAGGGATTGAAAAATTACTTGTTATTGCGAAAAGCATCGAGGGCAATGACTTCACCTGCTTTATGTTCTTCTTTTTTAGCGGGTTTTTCTTCATCCGAAGCCTGATCAAATGGTGATGTGTCGCCGTCTTCAGTCACAGCAGAGTTTTCGCCGCCGTCAATGTTAAACTGCAGGCCAAATTGAACCGATGGATCGGCAAAGGCAGAAATCGCATCAAAGGGGATGACGAGTGTTTCACGCCGATGATTGAAGCTGAGGCCGAGACTGAAGAAATCATCTTCAACAATTAGATCCCAATATTGGTGCTGGAGAACGATTGTCATTTCGTCTTCGTACCGCTCCTTCAAATGGGAGGGTATGGACACATTAGGAGCGTGGGTTTTAAAGGTCACATAGAAATGCTGCTGTCCAGACAAGCCGTGTTTAGCGGCATGATTTATGGAGTCGCGAACAACATTAAGCAATGCACGTTCCACAAGTTGGTTGTAGTTGATTTCGCTGACCATCTCTTTTGTAACACTCCAGCTCGACCGTAAATTGGGTGAGCAAACTAGTTGGGGAGGTTCCCATTGTTTCAAGTGAAGGGGCTTCTGTTGCCAGGTGCCCCTCCGAACCCCGTGTAGTGCAATTAAGCAGCTACGGCAAATGCTTCATTATCGTTTGCATTTGTAGTTTTGACCCCGGTAACGGTGGTATCATGCCGAGCAAAAATGACGTCTTTATTGCGCGCGTCGAACCTATTTCGCCCCCATAGAAATGGTGGA
>Ga0105357_10000123_pt1 | contig 35589 bp, 29 predicted proteins | sample GOMGulsemesocosm_4_FD_83660 | JGI IMG/M metagenome (GOLD analysis project Ga0105357, IMG submission 83660) | Methane-oxidizing microbial communities from mesocosms in the Gulf of Mexico - GOM15B Gulf of Mexico | ecosystem: Environmental > Aquatic > Marine > Cold seeps | place: USA: Gulf of...
CCTGGCGTCGGCAAAACCAGCATCGGCCACTCCATCGCCGAAAGCCTCGGGCGTCCCTTCTACCGTTTCAGCGTCGGCGGCATGCGTGATGAAGCTGAGATCAAGGGCCACCGGCGCACCTACATCGGTGCCATGCCCGGCAAGTTCGTGCAGGCACTGAAGGATGTCGGCGTGATGAACCCGGTCATCATGCTGGACGAAATCGACAAGCTCGGCAGCAGTCATCAGGGCGATCCGGCTTCGGCCTTGCTGGAGACGCTGGACCCCGAGCAGAACAATCAATTTCTTGATCATTATCTAGATCTGCGCCTCGATCTATCCAAGGTGCTGTTCGTGTGCACAGCCAATACCCTGGACAGCATTCCCGCTGCCCTACTCGACCGCATGGACGTCATTCGCCTCTCCGGTTATATCGCTGAAGAGAAACTCGCCATCGCCAAGCACCATCTCTGGCCAAGGCAGCTTGAGCGAGCAGGACTACGCAAAAGCCAGCTGCGCATTACCGACAAGGCGCTACGTCAGGTGATCGATGGCTACGCACGCGAAGCCGGGGTGCGTAACCTAGACAAGCAACTGGCCAAGCTGGTGCGCAAATCCCTGATGCAGCTGCTGGAAACACCCGAGAAAAAACTCAGTATCAAGCCTGAGCACCTGCAAACCCTGCTTGGCGCGCCCGCCTTCAAGACCGAAAAACGCTTGAAAGGTATCGGGATCATTACCGGGCTGGCGTGGACCTCCATGGGCGGCGCGACGCTGCCCGTGGAGGCCACACGCATTCACACCCTCAACCGCGGCTTCAAGCTGACCGGTCAACTGGGTGACGTGATGAAAGAGTCGGCCGAGATCGCCTACAGCTACCTGTGCGCAAACCTCAAGACCTACCAGGCCGACAAAAGCTTCTTTGATGAAGCCTATGTGCATCTGCACGTACCCGCTGGCGCAACCCCCAAGGACGGCCCCTCTGCTGGCGTGACTATTGCCAGCGCCTTGCTCTCGCTGGCCCGTCAACAGGCACCACGTGCCGGCCTGGCGATGACGGGTGAAATTACGCTTACCGGACACGTACTACCTGTGGGCGGCATACGCGAAAAAGTCATCGCCGCGCGCAGGCAACAAATACACGAGCTGGTACTGCCGGAAGCAAACCGCGGCGATTACGATGAATTGCCGGATTATCTCAAGGACGGAATGCAAATCCACTTTGCGCGGCATTTCCGCGACGTCGCCAAGCAACTGTTCGACTAACCGGGAGACAGGCAATAAAAAGGGCGACTTTTCAGTCGCCCTTTTTATTGCCTGTAAAGCAAGAACAGCACTGGATATCAATCGTCCCGATTGCGCCGATCATCCCCAGAGGTCACGCTGAAACGATGATCTTCATCTAGCTCTTCGATCTCTGGGAACTCGTGCAAACTGCTCTCGAAGTCATCGTCTTGCTCAGCTTCAGCCTCTTGCTTCTCCACTGTCTTGCGTGCCGGTGCTGGCGTGAGACCTTCGATCAGATCCCAATCGGGATCCAGAGTAAAGTCATTGAGGTTAAGGCGAGACTCGGCAAGGTCTTCGTCGTTCGCCATCACATCCTCAACGGTGTCCAGCGCCGCAGCACTCGTTACGCCTGTTTCCAGTTGCGGGAAGCGCGCCTTGAGCTGATCAACACGGGCCATGTCACCGCCCAGTGAATCAATGGCGGCGGCCTGCTCCGCGAAACCCTCGGCATCACCCAGCTCACCCATTACGCGCGCCTGCTTATAACGCAGTTCCAGGCGATCAGGCTCTTCCGCGATCGCCTTGTCCAGCATGGTCCGTGCTTCGGGAAAGCGGCCGTAGGTGATGTAAAGCTCTACGCCATCCAGATCATCCAGAGGATCTGCCGGTGGGGCTTCTGCAGCGCCTGTGTTTTCGACTACCCGCGCGCTGCTCTGCTCGCGCGGCGAAGCCATACCAGCGGCGCCAATGACTGGCTCTGATGGCACATTTCCACGCTCAGTGGCCTTGCCGGTAGAACGCAATTTGGAAATCAGCCAGCCAAACAGAAAAGCCAAACCGGCAACGACAAGTGACCACCAGCTGAACCAGGAGGAGGACTCTTGCTGTTGCGTCGCCTCTGGCGGCAGCACCTCTGCTGAAATTGCGCCCGCCGCAGGGTCATCGCTACCCGAGGCAGAGGCATTCACGCCACCCGCACCTGAACCCACTGTGCCTGCTGCAGCACTGGCGATTGCTGCTTCGCTTTCCGCGTCCTGCGCTGCACGCAACACCTCAAGCTCGGCCTGAAGACTGGCTATCTGGCGATCACGGTCATCCAGTTCACTGAGCAAGGCATTGAAACGTCCTTCAAGCTCAGTCAATCGACCGAGTAGCTCGGCGGCATTTGCCTGTGCCGCCGTGGCTTCGCCCTCTTCGATACGCAGGCGCGCCTGCTGCTCTTGGCTAGCATCCGTCGCCTGCGAGCTACCAGCTGCGCCAGCAGCGGCGTCATCTGCCGCTTCGGCCGCAGTGATCTCTGCCAACTCGGACTCGGTCAACGGCGTCTGCGTACTTTCACTGGGTAACGACTCGCTACTGCTGGCGGGTCCGGATGTGGGTACATTTTCCGGCGAGCTTTGCGCAGCTACCGGCTCACTGGCGGCGACGCCCAGCTGGTCAGCGGTTGGCAGCGTCAGCGTCTGACCCAGCTTCAGGCGGTTTCGGTCGCCGTTCACAAAAGCCGTGGTATTCAAGGCATGGATAGCCGCCATGGTATCAGGGATGCTGGCACTTTCTGCCGGACGTGTCCGTTGTGCGATGTCCCATAAGGTATCACCCGAGACGGTAGTGTATTGCTTAGCACCGGCTTGGGGCTGCAGTGAAGGGAGCGGCTGCGCCTCGGGAGCGGCAATTGGTGCAGGCGCGCGGTCTGCCGATTGAACGCGAGCCGGCGGCGCTGACTGGGCCATGCTCTGCACTGGGGCAGGCGCGTTATTGCCATACAGCGGCGGATCGAGCAGCAGAGTGTATTCACGCAGTAGTCGGCCATTGGGGCGACGCAACTCCACCAGAAAATTGAGGTAGGGTTCACGCACCGGCTGGCTGGAATCCACCTTGATGGCCAGCTTGTTGCCTTGCATCACTGGTTTGAAGCGCAGATCGGTAAGGAAAAAGGGTCGCTCTATACCTGCCTCGTCAAAGGCCTCCGTATCGGCCAGCGACACCAGAACGTCGTCTGGCGAGAGGCCTTCGGCGCCCTGCAGTACGATAACTGCGCTCAATGGTTGGTTAAGCGCAGAGTCCAGCTGCATCTCGCCCAGCCCCAGCGCATTGGTGACTCCGACGTAGAGAGAAGCCAACGAAGCTGCTCCCATGACTATTTGGCGCTTAACAGCCATACCCTTTCCTCATTTGCATGTGAGTTTCAACTGCGCCTTGCACGCGTGAAACTCTGCTATCCGTTGCTTGATTTTTTTTGACTGCCGGTGCTGCCAACCTGCTGACTGCAAGGCAATCTGACTGGGATCATTATGCCACCACGTACTTCAAAAAAATAACCCTGCCACAGCCTTATGCCAAAAAATACGCGATTAAATACCAACATGATAGATCAAAGTCATAATTTTGACTCGCACAGCCATCACGTCATACTTACGTCAGTCAAGCAATCAGATGCTGCTCCTGTCAAGGTTGCCGAGTTGGGTTAGAATAGCGGGCTGGCTTTCGTCTTTGGATCTCGCGCATGACTGACGTAGACAATCTCTTCGCAACGCCCTTCAGCAAGGTCGCAGACTTTGCGTTTGACGAGCAGGTCGCGCGCGTGTTTCCCGACATGATCAAGCGTTCTGTTCCGGGTTATCCGACCATCATCGAAAGCATCGGCCTGATCGCAGCGCAGTATGCGCAACCACAATCGCTGATCTATGACCTTGGCTGCTCGCTCGGCGCTGCGACTCAATCCATGCGCCGCCACCTTAACAGCGAAGGCTGCCGCATCCTCGCTATAGACAATGCAGCGGCGATGGTTGAACGCTGCAAAGAGTATCTGAGCGCACAAGACGCAATGCTGGAAGAGGCGCCGCCAGCGCAAGTAGTGGTAGGTGACATCATCAGCTATCCGCTGCAGCCCTGCTCTGTAGTGGTGCTCAATTTCACCCTGCAGTTCGTCAAACCGGAGGAACGCCTGGCGTTGCTCACCCGCATACGCCAAGCGTTGAAACCTGGTGGCGTGCTCATTCTCTCCGAGAAGCTGAATTTCGCCGATAGCAATACTCAACATAGCCTTGAGCAATTGCACTACGCATTCAAACGCGCCAACGGCTACAGCGACTTGGAGATTGCCCAGAAGCGCAGCGCCATCGAAAACGTCATGCTGCCCGACACGCAGGAACAGCATCAGCAACGGCTGCAGCAAGCGGGCTTCAGCCACAGTCATATCTGGTTCCAATGTCTCAACTTCTGCTCGATGATTGCCCACACGTGATTGATTACACCGCTTTTCTCGACTCTCTGGCCGACGGCCCGCTAGCCAAATGGCGCCAACCCATCAGCGAAGGGCTTCAGCAACGTTTCGACAGCCTGCAGCACGGCGACCTTGAGCGCTGGCAAGCCAGTCTGAACCAACTGCCACCCCTCGTTCAGGTCGACGCAGACCTGGCGGACGGCGTGCGACTGCGCAGCAAACAGCCGCTGGATGCTCAGTTGCAAACCACACTTGAAGACGGTTTGCGGGGCCTGCAGCCCTGGCGCAAAGGTCCCTTTGACCTATTTGGCGTACATATCGACACTGAATGGCATTCCGACTGGAAATGGCAGCGAGTATCCCCGCATATCGATTTGCGCGGCCGGCGGGTGTTGGATATAGGCTGCGGCAACGGCTACTACATGTGGCGCATGTGGCAGGCCGGAGCCAGCATGGTCATTGGGGTTGACCCCAACCTGCTATTCCTCCATCAGTTCGAAGCGGTCAAACGCTATCTGCCCAACGCACCGGTATGGCAACTGCCCTTCACCCTTGAAGCTCTCCCGGAACCCAGCAACGCCTTCGATACAGTGTTCTCTATGGGAGTGCTCTACCACAGGCGCGCACCGATAGACCATCTGCTGCAGCTCAAGGCGTGCCTGCGTCCCGGCGGCGAACTGGTATTGGAAACCCTGGTGATTGAGGGTGATGAGCAGCAATGCCTGCTGCCGGAAGACAGATATGCGCAGATGCGTAATGTGTGGTTCCTGCCGTCGGTAGCCATGCTGGAACGCTTTCTAGCCCGCGCGGGATTCAACGATATTCGCTGTGTCGACCTGAACCGCACCAGCGTGGAAGAGCAGCGCAGCACCGACTGGATGCGTTTTCAGTCGTTGCCGGACTTTCTGCAGCCTGGCGATCCGAGCAAAACCATCGAAGGCCACCCGGCACCGCTGCGTGCCACGCTGGTCGCGCTCAAGCCGGGAAGCTGAGCGCAAGGCTATTCATCAGCCGAAAACAGCCACTGTTTGCCGGCTGATCGCCACCAGCTCACCGGTCTGACTCCAGATCATCGCCGCGATGTGCCCATAACCATCGCGCGCATGTTCGATATTGGCCTTGTAGAGCAGCCAGCCCTCTGCGCCCAAATCCGGCTGCGGTTGCACGAACTCGATGGTCCAGGTCAGCGAACTGGCAGGCGCACGCTCTTTCAGGTGCGGGAGCACCGCTGGCGGCCAGACATCGACCAAGCCGACGAGATGTACTGTATCAAAGTGCGCAAATTGCTCATCAAAGCGCATCCAGCCACCCATTTCCCGCTTGCGACTATTGGTGCAAGGGTAGTCCCCGATGGTCCAGCGCACGTCAAAATAGCGAATGAACGGCGGATTCAGGCCTTCAATGTACGGCATGCGCTGACAACTTTCCGGCTCTGGCGCCGCCGGCGCCGGCAAGGCAGCGACATCGACGCTGGACTCACGCCCGGCCCCAAAGCTGCCCTGAATAATGCACATGGTCTGTCCGTTTTGCAGCGCACGCCCCAGCACCTGACTGACAGCCCTCCCCTCACGCAGAACTTCAACTTCTACCGACATCACTTCACCCGGCGTGACGGGACCAACAAAGGTGATTGCCAGCGAGCGCAGCGGCCGCCCATCGGCCACCTTGGCGCGCATACCCTGCACAACCAGTGCGGCAACCAGACCACCGTAACCCGCGCGGCCCTGAGCCCAATCGGTGGGTATGGTCACGCGCTGGTCCACGGAGGCGGTGAAGGCGCTCAACAAGTCTGCAAAGTTCATCTGGGTATCCTGCGAAAAGACGGCCCAGCATGGTAGTTGAAATCAGACCATACTGACCAGTCAGACACCGCGCTTAGTTGGCCGCTTGCAGCCGCAAGCCGCACAACCAGCCGAGCGCCAGCCAGGCCGGCGGAATATCGGGCCAGTCAGCCCCACTGAGGTCGGTCAGCTCAAAGTCCGGCACGCCTGCGCGAGCCATCAGGCGCTCATACCACCAAACTACGTAGAAGCCATGACCTGTGCGGTGCTCGTTAGCCAATACACTGCGCAGACGCATCGGCAAAGAGGCAAACAGCAGCTCATCCAGAGCAACGAAAATGCGCTTTTCATTTTCCAGGTAGGCGCTGGACGCGGCGGCATCACAACCCATCTCGCGGGCCAGGATTGCCAGTTGAACCGCGTACTCGCGGTGGCTTTTCAGCGGATTTATCTGGCTTCGCCAGTCCAGTTGCTGGCGTTCAATGGCATCAATCAGCGTGTTACTGCCTGCTCTTGGAGCACTAAGCAATGCCGCTAACCAACGCCGCTGGAACAGCGGTAGCTTATCAAGCCAAATACGCAGCTCCGCGCTGCTGGAGCCTGGCGCCGGTTGCCAGCTGCTCACCACGCCATCGGGAATAGACGCGACTGCAGCCATACGCTCCGGCCAGGCCGCCGGTACAAACTGCTGCTGGAACCTGCCCCACTTTTCACCCAGCACTGTCTTGCGTTCGGCTAGCCAGCGCTCCGCCAGCCAACGTCTCCGTGATTTATAACCTGTCATCCGTTGTGCGTCCCAACCGTTCCTTCATGGTTCTGATGATGCCCTTGTTGTCTTCCAGCAAAGCACTGGTTTCAGACAACGGCACTGCGCGGCAAAGATCCAGCGTAAAATGACCCAGGCGAGCGCTGTACAGGCCAATGCCCACACCCTGCCCAACGCGGGCAGCGAGCTTTTCCAGCAAACCCGACAAGAGTGAGTCGCTGAACGCGCCCATGGCCATTTCCGTGCCGCCTGCCAAGGCAATATTACGCAACACGTGACGGGCCAAACGCCAGCGGCTCAGGCGGCCAATCGGCAGTCCGTAGCACACCGCCACGCGTTGCATCATGCGTATGTTACGCCACACTACCAGCAACAGATCCACAGACACCCAAGGGCTGGAAGCAACCAGCACGCCGGTACCCACCGCTTCATTACGGATGATCTGACGCGCCTGCTGGTCGATGCCCTGGTAAAACTGCAGGTTCAAACGCCGGCAGACCTCTTCCGCCTCATGCGCTGCATCGAGGTCAGCGCAGGCGGCCTGCAACCTGGCGGCCAGAGGTGTGCCAGCGTAAACACCGGCCAAGCGATCAAGCCAGTCCAGGGCAAGGCGCTGACGCGGGTCCCGCAGCGCAGCCTGCATTTCACTGCGCAATTGTTCGAGATCACTTAGACGATGACGCTGGCGTCGCAAGTCGCGCAATGCGAACAAGCCGGCGCCGCCCAAGAGAGCGCCCAGACCACCCACCAGCGCACCCGCGACCGGATGCCAGTGCCACGAAGCCCAGGCCCACTGCCCCCACTCAACAGCCGCACCACCAATCACGATCATGACGGCGAGCTTGAGCAGGCGCGATGGCCAGCGGCTTGGTGGTGGGGCATTCAGGGTACCGGGTAGTGGGACTTCAGTGGCCCGCTCTGCCTGCAGCTGCAGCTCGTCCACCTCACCCAGTAGCTCGGTCACCCGCGCATCCGACTGCTCGGGGGGCAACTCCCAGGCATCCAGAATCCGGGTTTTGTTGTCGTCACTCAAAGCCTTGCCCCTTTCAAGATCCAGGCCACCAAATCGTCCATGCGGTAATGCGGAAAAGGCTCATTGCGGTGCAAACCTGGCGGTGGACGCAATGCCAGCAGTTGCGGGCTGTTAACTTGGAGAGATTGCGGTAAATGCGCGGGTATATCGCCGGGCTGATAACGTACCCAACCCGTTTTGCCTTGCAAACCGGCGACTAGCGCGTCGCCCTCTTGCCGAGTCGCACGGATGGCCGATAAAGGAATACCTTTGATTTCCACCCCACCATGCCGCACATCGGCAAGCCGATCGACCATAAGGTCCTCAAGGCACTGCTGTACTGCGCGTTGTTGCAATGGGCCAACCTTGTCGACCTTGGTAGCACACAGTGCCAGGCGCCGAATACGCGGACGAAACCGTAGCAAACGCGCAAGGAATCCATTCTGGCCGTAATGAAAGCTCTCCAGTACCGCTTCCATCGCCCCCTTTAAATCGCTCAGCGCAGCCTGTCCGGCATCCATAGGCGTAAGCATATCGACCAGAAGTATCTGCTGATCCAGGTGGCGAAAGTGTTCGTCGTAAAAGCCGCGCACAATGAAGTCGCGGTAGTAGTTAAACCTCGCTTCACAGACTGCCCACCAGCTACCGGCGCTGCCATGGCTATGTTGATTGGCGCGCAACAGCGGCACAAAATGCAGCATCTGCGCCGCCACATCGCTACCTGGCTGCAGAAAGCGCGCAGGCTGGTTACGCGAAAGCCCCGCCTCCGCACGGCAGCGCTGCAGGAACGCCGACCACTGTCCAGCCAGATTGGCCAGCTCCGCTTCATCGGCGACCGCATCCGGCTCCAACGCCTGCAAACGCTCACGCAGGCTGGAGGCCAACTCGGCCCGCGGCGACTGCGCCAGCCACAGCGTCATCTGCTCGCACCATTGTCCGAAGTTCAAATTGAGCAGCGGCAGATCGAGCAGCCATTCGCCCGGATAATCGAGTATCTCGATACTGATTTCTCTGGTGCCCTGCATTTTTCCCAGCAGCCCCTGTGGCTTGAACCGCAGATCGAGCAATACGCGTGACAGGTCCGCAGTCGATTCCGGCCAACCCGCGGGCTCCGCGGACAAAGAGGCTAGCGAATCCAGATAGGGAAAAGGCTGCTTCACCTCGTCACGACGCCAGCGCACTGACACCAGGCGATCGAAGGGCGCGCGTTGCGCCAGCAGCCCTTTCTGGTAGTTCTCTAACTGATTGACCAAGCTGGTGATGAAGGTCGTTTTGCCGGCGCCACTTAAACCAGTCACGCCAACGCGTAAACGTTGCCGCCGCAGCGGGTTGCTTGCGCGTCCCGCTTGCTTGAACCAGTTCGCACTTTTATTTGACACCGCGCAGGCACTCCCTAAATCGTTTATGGTCTATGACCAGTATTACACACCCAACAGATGGAGCGGAGGAGCACACCCCATGGCCTATTCGGACACCCACAGCAAAGCAATCGGATATCTACTCTGGATATTCGGCTTTATGGGGGCGCATCGCTTCTATTACGGAAAGCCCATAACCGGAACGCTTTGGTTCTTCACTCTGGGGCTATTTTTCATCGGCTGGATTGTGGATCTGTTCCTGATCCCTTCGATGGACCGCGACGCGGATCGCCGGTTCCGCACCGGTCCCATCAACTTCAACCTGACCTGGATTCTGCTGACCTTTCTAGGCATCTTTGGCGCCCACAGGCTGTACATGGGCAAGTGGATTACCGCGATCATCTATTTCTTTACTGTCGGCCTGTTCGGCCTAGGTCTGCTGTATGACTATTGGACCCTGAACGAGCAGATTTCGGTGAAGAACATGCAGCGCGACTGGTAAGCACGAATCGCTAGCCAATTACTCCATAACCCCGGCGTCATCTAGACGCCGCTGTGGAGTGCGCTGCAGCAATAGCAGCAGTGGAAAGGCGCTCGGAGCAAACCACATCATGACGCCAAGGACAGCGTGAGGGGCTATCTAAAAGGGTGTCGGTCAACACAGCCTGTCGAATCCCCTCCCGTAGAGAGAGGTGTATCAAGGTGTGAAACTGCTCATCGAGACCGGCGGGTTGTCGAATGGCAATAAAGGTCTTGCGCACCAGGCGATTCACACAGGCACCTAGGATGGGTAACCACAGAAAACACCATAGACATATAGTTAACTTTACAAACCGCCTGCCTGTGGATTGAATAGATTCAAACTGAAATATCCTTCGAAATGTGCCCCAAAACGACACAGTCGCACCCACGACAAGGCGCCTTGAAAACCCTTCAGACGGGATCGTTACGCGTCAGCAGCTCATCCGGCAGGTGCACTATATAATCGTCTTCCTGCGGTGGCATCTGTACATGAAAGCCCTGCTCGCGCAGATTTTCCAGCACCTTGAGAATGTCTTCCTGAGCCAGTTTGCGATCTTCGGTAAGCACCAGGTCCATCGCGTGCTCCGCGCGGCCAAACAGCGCCATCAGTGCAGGCGGCACCTCGCGCAGCCCTTTCTCACGGGGTACATACAAATACATACCAAGCTTCTTCGTGCTGCGATATATAGAACAAAGCACCTTCATACCGGCTCTTCCACTTCCGCGTTGGCCACGGCCAACAGTGCCTCACCCATCAGTTCGCGACGCCAACCGGTGAGCTCCTCCGGCAGAGTATAGGGCCCATTGGGGAACCCGGTCCGCAGCATGGCTTCCAGCACCTTTTTTCGCAGCATGATCTCTGGCGCGATCCCCAAGCGTTCGGCTTCTGCCTGCCCTACCTTGCGCATGACCTTGAGCAGCTTGTTAGCTGCAGCAGGTAGCGGCTCTGGCAGCCTGGCAGGATAGCTCTGTGGGTCTGTGGCTTTGCCGTCACGAATCAACTGCAGCAAGGTTTCACCGTCTTGACGGACGGTACGCGGGTGCATGTCCTCGATACGTGCCAACGCCTGCAAGGTATCTGGTTGCTGCTGAGCCAAGGGCACCAGCGCTCGCTCGCGTACCAAGCGATTACGCGCCTGATCACGCTGCCGTGATTCGGTTTCACGCCAATAGGCCAGCCGCTGCAAAATGGCCAGTTGGGGCGGATTCAGCCGCCAGGCCTGCTTAACCAGCTGATAAGCCAGTTCAGGATCAGTAACCTGACCGCTCGCCCTCACCTGCTCCGCTGTATCGGCAAACAGCCACTGCTCTACTCCGGCGGCTGCGATGCGCGGCGCCAACAGCTGATACAACTCGGCCAGGTGTTGTGCATCCCGTGCCGCGTATTCAACTTGGCCCGGGCTCAGCGGCCGCTGCAGCCAGTCCGAACGCGTTTCTTCCTTGGGCAGATCGATATCCAGCAGCTCGCTCACCAAGCGCGAATACCCCATGGAGAAGTCCATTCCGAGAAAGGCCGCCGCCAGCTGGGTGTCAAATAGCGGCAAAGGCACGGCATTGCAAAGCCGGGTAAAAACTTCAAGGTCTTCACTACAGGCATGCAGCACCTTGACTACGTCAGGCGCCTGCAGCAGCGCTACCAACGGAGACCAATCGGTAATTGCCAAGGGATCAATAAGATAAGCACGTTGCCCGTCGCCTACCTGAATAAGGCCGGCAATAGGGTAGAAGGTTTCAGTGCGAACAAACTCGGTATCCACAGCGACGTAAGGCAGGGTAAGCCAGCGGCTACACCAAGAGGCCAATTCGGCGTTACTGTCGATCATCAATGGGGGAGCCAGCGGGCTTGTCATGGGAGACCTTTTCGATAGATTGCCGAGAGTATAACTGATCTGCAACCGCCCTGCCCCGGACTCCTTGCTGCGCTCAAGTTTGATTCGGATCAACCGATACAGCGAGTATATTTGGCATAATGCCGTTCTACGTCCGCCGTCAGTACTCACGAGTTCACTGCACTATTGGAGCACGCATGCAATTTCTTCAGCACCTGCCACTGAAATACAAGTTTTGGGCCGTCAACAGTGTCGCGTTTATCGCCACCCTGCTGTTGGTACTGGTGGCAGTCTGGATAGAGCAGCACAGTATTCAGGACTATCGCAAGGCGCTTGGCAAAGCCGTGGTCAGCGCGCCAGGCGAGCAGCAGCCAGACCTCCCCGGGCTGCGCTGGTTGGGTGTCGACAGTCTCAACACGCCCGGCTCGACTCCGGCATGGCGCAACGCCAGTGAACTGCCGGCCAGCCCTGGCAGCGAGCTGCAAGGTGTCTGGAGCACCCCGACCCGTGCACTGGGTGTGGAACACCAGAGCTATTTGAGTCTGCTGCTCGCGCGTGCGCCGCTGTACGCGGTGGTTGTTTTCGCGCTGATGCTCTTGGTACTCACCGTCTCCCAGTTGCTGATTCTGTTTATTACGCGGCATATTCTCAGCCTGCGCGACACCATGACCCAAGTGCAGCAGACCGGCGACCTGACACTGCGCGCGCGCGCATCCAGCCGAGACGAGGTTGGTTCTATGGCAGCCGCCTTCAACGCCATGCAGCAGGCCCAGCAACAGGTGGTCGCCGCTGTCCGCCAAGCCTCGCTCGAACTGGATCAGGGCGCGAGCAACCTTGCCGGTCTGATGGGCCAAGTGCGCGACGGCATGGTACAACAGCAAGGAGAAACCGATCAGGTAGCCGCTGCCGTCAATGAAATGAGCGCCACCGTGCAAGATATTGCCGGCAACACCTCAACGACCCGTGACCAGTCCAGCCAGGCCGATACGCTCGCAAGCAACGGCCGCGACCAGGTGGAGCAGGTTCGCGAGACCATCACCGGACTGGCGACCAGCATCGAGCGTTGCACTCAGCATATGCAGACATTGGCGTCCAATAGCGAAGATATCAGCGGCGTGGTTCAGGTAATTCGCAGTATCGCGGAGCAAACCAACCTGCTAGCCCTCAACGCGGCGATTGAGGCCGCACGTGCGGGTGAGTCTGGCCGTGGCTTTGCGGTGGTGGCGGATGAGGTGCGAGCCCTGGCGCAACGCGTGCAGAACTCGACTGATGACATCCAGCGCATGATTGAAACCTTGCAGTCGGGCACCCAGGTGGCGGTGCAGGACATGCAGGCCAGCGCCGGGCTGACCCATGACTCTGTGGAGCAAGTAGCTCAGGCCGGCGACTCGCTGCATGAAATTGCCAGCGCCGTCAGCAGGATCAGTCGCGGCAACAGCGAAATCGCCTCGGCGGTCGACCAACAAAGCCTGGTCGCAGAAGCCATTACCCAGAGCATCGTGGAAATTCGCGACGTCACCGAACGCACTGTCGATCAGACCATGCAAAGCGCGGCGACCAGTGATCAGCTCGCCAAGCTGGCGCACCAGTTGAAGCTCTCGGTGAGCCAGTTGAAAGCGTAACAGCAGGATGTAGCGCAAAAGCTGAAGCGGCCTATATTCAGGCCGCTTCAGTAGAGGTTATTGCAGTTTGATGCGATCGCTGTTGTTGGCCAGCGTGCTCGGCCCGATACCTTTCACCGCAGTAATCGCATCGACCGAGGTAAAAGCACCGTTCTGCTCGCGATAATCTACAATTGCCTGCGCCTTGGCCTGACCAACACCTTGCAGCACTTCGGCAATTTCATCCGCGCTGGCGCTATTGATGTTGACGCTGACAGTCGCCTGAGCGGCAGCGGGTGCGGCGGCGTCATCTGCCAGCACCGGAACAGCCAGCCAGCACGTCATTAACAGACAGACTGCAGTAACAAGTTTACGCATGGGACTCTCCTTATCTTATTTTAGGGTTCGCCGCACTGAAGGAACCTACTTCAGCAGCCCTTGACCACCATCCCCGCGGCCTGAGAACACTAAAACAAAGGCCGGCGGGGTAATAACCCGGCCGGCCTTGAATGTGACACCAATAGCGTTTTGCTGCGCAATTAACTCAGCTTTGTGCGTCCAGCCCGCGTTGCAGATCGGCTTGCAGGTCCGCTACCTCTTCCAGACCAATCGCCAAACGTATTAGACCATCCCGAATTCCAGCGGCAGCGCGCGCCTCCGGCGTCAGGCGGCCATGGGTGGTCGTCGCTGGGTGAGTGATGGTCGATTTGCTGTCGCCCAGATTGGCAGTGATCGAAAGCAGTCGCGTGGCATCAATAAAACGCCAAGCCGCTTCCCGGCCACCTTTCAGCTCAAAGCTGACCACGGCACCGAACGCCGATTGCTGCGCTTTGGCCAATTCATGCTGCGGGTGGCTGGGCAGGCCGGCGTAGTAGACATGCTCAACCTGAGGTTGCTGTACCAACCACTCTGCCAACGTCTGCGCAGCTTCACAGTGTGCACGCATGCGCAGTCGCAAGGTCTCCAGCCCCTTGAGAAATACCCAGGCGTTAAAGGGGCTGAGTGTTGGTCCGGCCGTGCGCAGAAAACCCACCAGTTCTTGCATGTGCTCCTTGCGTCCAGCGACTACGCCACCCAAGCAGCGCCCTTGCCCATCGATGTATTTGGTCGCGGAGTGCACCACGATATCGGCGCCCAACGTCAGCGGCTTCTGCAATGCAGGCGTGCAGAAGCAGTTATCCACGACCAGCAGTGCGCCCTGCTCCCGCGCTACGGCGCTAAGCGCACGAATATCTGCCAACTCGGCAAGCGGATTGGATGGCGACTCCAGGAACATCATCCGGGTGTTGGGCTTGCAGGCCGCCTGCCAGGCGGCGATATCCGACAACGGCACATAATCGACCTCGACGCCAAAACGCTTGAGGTACTTCTCGCACAGGGTCACGGTCGAGCCAAAAACGCTGCGAGATACCAGAATATGGTCACCGGCCGAGCACAGGCTCATCACTGTTGCCAAGATGGCCGCCATACCGGACGCCGTGGCCACGGCTTGCTCAGCCTGCTCCATCAGCGCGATGCGCTCTTCGAAGTTACGCACTGTCGGGTTCATGTAACGTGAATACACGTTGCCACCAGACTCGCCAGCAAAGCAGGCGGCTGCTTCAGCGGCGCTACGGAACACGTAACTTGAAGTCAAAAACAACGCTTCACCATGCTCTGCCTCGGGGCTGCGGCGCTGGCCAGCACGTACCGCCAGGGTGTCGAAACCGGCACCATCCAGGTCACTGTCAAGCCGTCCGGCGTCCCAATCCTGTGTCATCCTGAGAACCTCTTGAGCCCACCGCGATTAGGCGGTGCGGCCTCTACTGTCAATTGTTGTGCAGATCAATGATGGCGTTGCCGGTGTCCGCGATCGCCTTGGCCGAATCGTTGCGCGCCTGCTCGATTTTGCCAAGATAAGCCTCGCTGACATCGCCTGTTACATACTCGCCATTGAACACCGAGCAGTCGTAGCGCTTGATATCTGGATTACCTTCGGATACTGCATCAATCAGGTCTTCGAGATCCTGATAGATCAGCCAATCGGCGCCGATCAGTTCGGCGACTTCCTCGGTTGTACGCCCGTGGGCAATCAACTCATGCGCCGTGGGCATATCAATACCGTAGACGTTCGGGTAGCGTACTGCAGGAGCCGCAGAGCAGAAGTAGACCTTGGCAGCACCGGCCTCACGGGCCATCTGGATGATCTGCTTGCAAGTCGTACCCCGCACAATGGAATCATCTACCAGCAGCACATTTTTGCCACGGAACTCAAGGTCAATGGCATTCAGCTTCTGGCGTACCGACTTCTTGCGTGCGGCCTGCCCCGGCATGATGAACGTACGGCCGATGTAACGATTCTTGACGAAGCCCTCACGGAACTTCACGCCCAGATGATTCGCCAGCTCTACTGCCGAGGTACGGCTGGTATCGGGAATCGGGATAACTACATCTATGCCGTGATCAGGGCGCTCACGCTCGATCTTCTCCGCCAGCTTTTCGCCCATGCGCAAGCGAGCCTTGTAGACCAGCACCTTGTCGATCATCGAATCGGGACGCGCCAGGTACACGTGCTCGAAAATACACGGCGAGTATTCCTGGTGGCTGGAGCACTGACGGGTGAAAAGTTCACCCTTGTCGGTGATATAAACTGCTTCGCCGGGCTCAAGATCACGAATCAGATCGAAACCCAACACATCGAGCGATACGCTTTCGGAGGCAATCATGTACTCGACGCCATTCTCCGTCTCGCGCTTGCCGAACACAATGGGACGAATCGCATTGGGATCACGGAAACCGACGATGCCATAGCCGGTAATCATCGCTACAGCAGCATAACCGCCACGGCAACGCTCGTGCACGGCACGAACGGCATTGAAAATATCTTCTTCGCTGGGCTGCAGCTTGCCGCCACGGGCCAGCTCGTGGGCAAAAACGTTTAGCAGCACTTCCGAGTCGGACGTGGTGTTTACATGGCGCAAATCGGACTCATAAATCTCGCGCGACAGCTGCTCGACATTGGTCAGGTTGCCGTTATGTGCCAGCGTGATGCCATAGGGCGAGTTGACATAAAACGGTTGCGCTTCGGCGGAGCTGGAAGAACCTGCCGTGGGATAGCGCACATGGCCTATTCCCATATTGCCGACCAGACGTTGCATATGACGTTGATGAAAGACGTCACGTACCAGACCGTTGTCCTTGCGCAGAAACAGGCGGCCCCGATCACAGGTCACAATGCCGGCGGCGTCCTGGCCGCGATGCTGCAGGACGGTCAAGGCATCATAGAGCGCCTGATTGACGTTCGACTTGCCCACTATGCCAACAATGCCACACATGCCTAAACACCTTTTAGTAGAGTATGTGAAAAACCATTCGGCGCCGCGGCCGAATCAGCGACCAGCCAATTGCAGAATAAAGTTCTTGGACCAGTCAGCTACCAGTAAGAAGTGAGGGATCAGCGCCGATTCGCGCCACCAGGTATCGGCATCCACCGGAGCGAGACTAAGCAGCCCCACCATCACCACGACGAGCAAACCGCCCCGCGCAGCGCCGAATACCATGCCCAGAAAGCGGTCTGTGCCGCTCAAGCCTGTTGCTTTAACGAGTTGGCCAATCACATAGTTGATCAACCCACCCAGCAACAGCGTCAGTATGAAAAGAATAGAACAGGCTGCGATAACCCGCAGTGAGGGCGTTTCAATGTAGGGCGTCAGCAGCTCAGCCAGCGCGCCGCCGAACAACCAAGCCACCAGCCCCGCCAGAATCCAGGTTACCAGCGACAGCGCTTCTTTGACGAAGCCTCTGGTCAGGCTAATCAGGGCCGATACAGCAATGATGGCGATGATAGCCCAGTCAACCCAGGTAAATGGCACGGTCACGACACCCTGTTACGCAAAGAGCGGTATTCTAGCAGAGCAGCCAAGGGCATCGAAACAGCAAACTTGCGCCCTGCAGATTTAGTCAATCAGCCAATACGAAGCTACAACCAAACAGGGCCTGCATCAGCCGCGGCCACTGTCCGCATCGTATGCGACAACCAGCCCTTTACTGCCGCGCTTGCTGGCCAGTTCGTCCCGCAGACGATTGGCCGCATCCCGGCTGGCCAGCGGGCCAACGTAAACCCGGGTGATTGGCTTGCCCTGTACTGAAACAGAATGGGTATAGGCGTTATAGCCCTGTTTGCGCAGCGTCTCACTCAAGCCCTCGGCGTTGCTGCTACTGGAGAAGCTGCCCAGTTGAATCACCCAATCACCAGTAACCGCAGCGGTCGGCGGAACGTCAGGCACTGGTTCTTCTGCTGCCGGAGTTGCCTCAGCCGCGGGTTCAGGTTCCGCTGGCGGCTGCACCGGCACACTCTGTGTCGATGCCTGTTCAGCCGATGTATCCGGGGTTGGAATCACCGGCACTTGGGGCGGTTGAGGCAAGGCAACGGGTTCAGCAGGCGCGATGGGCTGCTGATCAAGCACCGGCTGCTCCGGCACATCGACGACCACCTCGACCGTCTCATCCTGCCCGGACAACAGCATCGGCAAAAACACCACGGCGGCAACGATCAACACCAAGGCGCCAATGATGCGCTGTTTCAGACCTTCATCCATCAATCAGTTCTCCGGACGTTTCAGACAACCAGAGTATGGCGGCAGCGACGCAGAAAAACGACCCAAAAATGACAATTTCAGTATCCATTTCGCTCTCATCAAGTGCGCACTGCAACGCCTTGGCGATGCTACCGCAGGCCTGTACCTGCTCCCCCTGCTCACTCAGATACGCCGCCAGCTCGGCTGCAGGCCGGCTACGCGGACTATCGAGCGGCGCTGTATACCATTGACTGAAGAGCCCTTTTAGCGGCGCGTGGACACCGGCAAGGTCCTTGTCCGCAAGCAAGCCGAACACCGCGACGCGTTCGCATTTTTCCATAGCTAACGCACTGGCCATGAAAGTCGCCGCATGGGGGTTGTGGCCGACATCCAAGCGAACTTGCCGCAACCGTCCTCGCCAGTTGATCTGTCGCACTTCCAAGCGGCCCGGCGCCGTGGCGGCGGCCAATGCCTTTCTGACTTTTGCCTGCGAGAGAGAAAATCCTGCCCGCAAGAATGCCTGCAAGGCCACACCAAGATTGTCACGCGGCAAGGTAACCGGCGGTAGATGGTGATAGTCGTGCTGACTTCCGTCCACCTTGGCAAAGAGGCTCCAAGCGTCTCCATCTTCGGACTGCCAACCGAAATCAACGCCGCGCAGCAGCAACTCGCAGCCTAGCTCTGCCACTTTTTTCTGAAAGCTGTTCGGCAAGTGCTGTTCACCGCTCACCACCGGCCGCCCGCTGCGCAAGATGCCCGCTTTCTCAAAACCCACCGACTCCAGGGTGTCGCCCAGATATTCCTGGTGATCCAAGCCAATGCTAGTAACGATGGCCACGTTGGCGTCGACCACATTGACGGCATCCAGCCGACCACCTAAACCTACTTCCAAGACCACAGCATCCAGCCTAGCAGCCTTGAACAGCCATAACGCAGCCAGGGTGCCAAACTCAAAATACGTGAGCGAGGTGTCAGCGCGCGCCTGATCAACAGCCGTAAAGGCTTCGCACAGCGCCCCATCGCTGACCATCTGGCCATTGATGCGAACGCGCTCGTTGTAGCGCAACAGGTGTGGGGAGGTGTAGCAGCCGGTTTGCTGACCGGCCGTGCGCAGCAAAGAATCCAGCGCCGCACAGGTGGAACCCTTGCCGTTGGTTCCGGTTACTGTAAAGACCAGCGGTGCGGGCTGCAGCAGCTCGAGCCGCTCAGCGACCTGGCGCACACGCGCCAGGCCCATATCAATTTCACTCGGGTGCAGCCCTTCCAGCCGGGTCAGCCACTCGGCAAGACTGCGTTGTGACATCAGACCTCACTCGGCTCGGGACTGTCTTCGCTCACCGGTGCCGGCGAATTGGTGAAGATAGACAGCATACTGGCCAGCCGATCACGCATTTCGCCACGCGCAACGATCATATCCAGCGCGCCGTGGGCCAGCAGGAACTCGCTGCGCTGAAAGCCGGCAGGCAGCTTTTCACGCACCGTCTGCTCGATAACCCGCGGACCGGCGAAACCGATCAGGGCATTGGGCTCGGCCACGTTGAGGTCACCCAGCATCGCCAGACTGGCGGAGACGCCACCATAAACTGGGTCGGTCATCACCGAAATGAACGGAATGCCCTCTTCCTTCAGGCGCGCCAATGCGGCACTGGTCTTGGCCATTTGCATGAGCGAGAACAGGGCTTCCTGCATACGCGCGCCGCCGGACGCGGAGAAGCAGACGTATGGAATGCGCTCACGCAGCGCCACTTCGGCACCCCGCACAAAGCGCGCACCAACCACGCTACCCATGGAACCACCCATGAAGTTGAACTCGAAGGCGCTGGCGACAATGGGTGAGCCCTTGAGCTTGCCCTGCATGACGACCAGTGCGTCCTTCTCGCCGGTTTCCTTCTGCGCCGCAGTCAGGCGGTCCTTGTACTTCTTGCTGTCACGGAACTTCAGCCGATCAACCGGCTCCAGCTCGGCGCCAATCTCGCTGCGATCGCCTTCGTCCAGAAAGATATCCAGCCGTCGACGAGCATTGATGCGCAAATGGTGACTGCACTTGGGGCAGACATCCAGGTTCTTTTCCAGCTCAGGACGGTAAAGGACCGCCTCGCATGATGGGCACTTGCGCCACAGCCCTTCGGGCACGCTGCTCTTTTGTGCTTCAGAGCGCACGATGGAAGGAATCAGTTTGTCCACCAGCCAATTGCTCATCGCCATTCCTTATTTCGTTTATCGGGCCAGGCTGCTTTAACAGTCCGGCTGACTACATCTTTTATTGGTCCATTGCACCGCGCATGCTACTGATAATGGCAGCGATACCCTTGCGGGCCTGCTCAGGCTGATCCGCATGATCGGCGATCTGGTTCACCAGAACCGAGCCTACCACCACACCATCAGCGACTTTGGCCACCGCCGCCGCCGACGCACCATCGCGGATACCGAACCCCACACCGATCGGCAGATCAGTCACCGTGCGCAGCATGTCCAACCTGTTTGCTACTTCGGTGACGTTCAAAGCACTGGACCCGGTCACACCTTTCAATGAAACATAATAGACATAACCGCTGGCCTGCTCACAAATCAGCCGCGCGCGCTCTTTGGTTGTCGTCGGCGACAGCAGGAAAATACTGTCCAGCCCTTGGGCCTTGAACACCGGCAACACGTCCTGAGCTTCCTCTGGCGGCAGGTCTACGGTGAGAATGCCGTCCACTCCGGATTTGGCCGCCGCCTCAGCAAAGGCGGCATATCCCATGCGCTCGATCGGATTCAAATACCCCATCAGCACCACTGGAGTCTTGTCGTCATCCTCGCGGAAGCGCCGCACCATGTCCAGCACCTGCTCCAGGCTGACATGGTGTGCAAGGGCGCGCTCCATCGCCAACTGAATGACTGGGCCGTCGGCCATCGGATCGGAAAACGGTATGCCCAGCTCAATAATGTCGGCGCCCGCTGCCACCAGGTCGTGCATCAACGGTAGCGTCACCTCTGGCGCAGGGTCACCGGCGGTAATGTAAGGAATCAGTGCCTTGCGGCCCGCAGCCTCAAGGGCGGTAAAACAGTCTTTGATTCGACTCATGCTCGATCTCGTTAAATGCTGATGCCGTCGATACCGGCAACAGTATGAATATCCTTGTCACCACGACCTGACAGATTGACGACAATAATCTCATCAGGACGCATGCGAGCAGCCAGCTTCATTGCGTACGCGACAGCATGGCTGGACTCCAGCGCGGGCATAATGCCCTCCACGCGAGTCAGCTCGCGGAACGCTGCCAGCGCCTCGTCGTCGGTTGCATCAACGTAGTCAACTCGGCCTATATCCTTGAGCCAACTGTGCTCCGGGCCTACGCCAGGATAATCGAGGCCCGCCGAGACCGAATGGGTCTCAATGATCTGGCCAGCCGCATCCGACATCAAATAAGTGCGGTTGCCGTGAAGCACGCCTGGCTGGCCCGCGCTCAACGGTGCCGCGTGCTCGCCAGTGGCGATGCCGTGACCACCCGCCTCTACGCCGTACATCTTGACGCTTTCGTCATTGAGGAAGGGGTGGAACAGGCCAATCGCATTTGAACCGCCACCTACACAGGCAACCAGGGCGTCAGGCAACCGGCCAGCCTGCGCCAAGCATTGCTCGCGCGCCTCGCGACCGATCACACACTGAAAGTCCCGCACGAGTTGAGGATAAGGGTGCGGTCCCGCCACAGTGCCGATGATGTAGAAGGTATCGTCGATATTGGTTACCCAATCGCGCATCGCCTCGTTCATCGCATCCTTGAGCGTTTTTGAACCGGATGTCACCGGAATGACCTCCGCGCCCAGCAATTTCATGCGATACACGTTCAGCGCCTGGCGCTTAACGTCTTCAGCACCCATGTAAACCTGACACTTGAGCCCCAGCCGCGCAGCAACTGTGGCAGTAGCAACGCCGTGTTGACCTGCGCCAGTTTCGGCAATCACGCGTGGTTTACCCATATGCTTGGCCAACAGCGCCTGACCAATAGTATTGTTCACTTTGTGCGCGCCGGTATGGTTAAGGTCTTCTCGCTTCAGGTAGATTTGCGCGCCTCCCAACTTTGCGGTGAGTCGCTCAGCCAGATACAGCGGCGAGGGACGACCCACATAGTGCGCCAGATCCCGGTCAAACTCGGCCTGAAACTGCGGATCCTGGGACAATTCAAGGTAAAGCTTCTCGAGGTCGTCGAGTGCATCCATCAGGGTTTCAGAGACAAACCTGCCACCGTAAGGGCCAAAGTGACCACGCGCATCGGGGACGGCGGAATAATCGGTTTTACTAGACTCGGACACGCTTCACCTCTTGAATAAAAGCGTTAATTTTTTCGGCATCCTTGATGCCCTTGGCGGCCTCTACGCCGCCGCTAACGTCAACTGCCCACGGCTTCACTTCAGCAACCGCCTGGGCCACGTTGGCCGGCGTTAAACCTCCTGCCAGCACCAGGCTCCAGCGCCGTTCGGCTGGCACCAGAGCCCAGTCAAAGGCCTCTCCGGTACCGCCGGGCACACCGGGCTTATAACTATCCAGAAGAATACCGCTTGCTCGGGGCCAAGCTGCCGCAACACTGCCTAGGTCCTGTCCCTCACGGACCCTGATCGCTTTCAGGTAAGGTCGTCCGAACTGGTCGCAGTAAGCGGCATCTTCATCGCCGTGAAATTGCAGTAGATCAAGAGGCACTTGTGTCAGGGCATCGCGCACATAGGCAGGGTCGGCATCGACAAACAACCCGACTACTGTCACGAATGGCGGCAAGGCGGCTACGATTTCAGCAGCCTTGTCGAGACTAACTGCGCGCGGACTAGGCGCATAAAACACCAGCCCAATGGCGTCAGCACCAGCTAGCGCCGCTGCCAGGCCATCTTCGACCCGGGTGATGCCACAGATTTTAATGCGCACCATAGGTACTCAAGCACCTCAATTCGACAGGGGGAAACGATAGTAGCAGATAGCACCGCGAGCGTCAGTCAGCCACATCTGGCAGTGCAGAGAGAAAATGCGGCCCCAGATAGCGGTCCGGTAACACAAACTCTTCCGGATAGGTAACGTCAACCAGATAAAGGCCGAATGCCGGCGCAGTCAGCCCTCCCTGGGCGCGATCTCGCGCCACCAAAACCTGCTCCGCCCACTCGACCGGACGCTCACCTGGACCAATCTGGATGAGCACACCGGCAATATTGCGCACCATGTGATGCAGGAATGCGTTCGCACGAATATCCAGGACAATGAAGCGACCGTATTCCAGTAGCTCAAGGTGGTGGATTGTCTTGATCGGTGACTTGGCCTGACAGCCCACAGCGCGATAAGAGGTAAAGTCGTGGGTCCCCAAGAGCGCATGCGCGGCGTGCCGCATCAGGCTGACATCCAGCGGACGGTAGTTCCAAGTCACTTCGTGAGCGAGGTGTGCGGGCCGAATCGGGTCATTGTAGATGACATAACGGTAGCGGCGGGCGACTGCCGAAAAGCGCGCATGAAAATCCATCCCCATCGGCTGTACCCAACTCAGCGAAATATCGGCGGGTAAATTGGCGTTGGCGCCGTGAATCCAGTTTCGGGGTGTACGCACCGCATTACTATCAAAATGAATCACCTGACAAGAGGCATGCACACCTGCGTCCGTGCGGCCGGCGCAGAACACCTGCACTGGATGATTGGCCACCCGGCTGAGTGCTTTCTCAACGGCTTGCTGCACGCTGGCGACACCACTCTGCTGCCGCTGCCAACCACGGTAGGCACTACCGCGATACTCGACGCACGCTGCAACCCTTGAAACAGCAGCGGCCGCCTCAGGGGCGGCCGCTGCTTCATGCTGATTACCATCCATCAGTCAGTCAAACGCTCCATCATCTCGCGCGCTTCCTGTTGCTGTTGCTCGCTCCCCTCATCGATCACTTCGTTGAGTATGTCACGAGCACCTTCACTGTCACCCATATCGATATAGGCGCGGGCCAGGTCGAGCTTGGTTGCGCTCTCATCGGTACCCGAGAGGAAATCAAACTCGTCGTCTTCGTCCAGATCGCCAGCCACTGGCTCCTCCATCATGTTCTCGAGCGGCATGGGGTCGTCGCCATCAGCAGGCTGTGCCTCATCTTCATCCAACTCCAGCGAATCGAGCGGCAACAACACATCAGCCTGCTGCGCTTTACCGGCCGCCTCATCCAGCTCCACTTCAAAGCCTGCGAGGTCGTCTTCAGAAAGATTGAAGCTTTCCTCGGATTCCGGCTTGCCTGCTGCATGCTCTTCGACAGCATCAAAGTCGGCACTCAAGCCGTCAGACTGCAAGTCATCGGTGAGCGACAGGTCAAAGTCATCATCCAGAGCGCTGACTTCAGCTTCAGCCGCTGGCGTTTCTTCCAGAGTTTCGAATTCGGTGAAGTCCAGCGAGTCATCCAGCTCTACCGCAGCATCCGACGCGCTAGCTTCTGGCTCAATCGCACCTTGCAGGTCTTGAGGCGCTACCGTGTCATCGAGATCAAAGTCGAGATCGAAGTCGATGCTTTCATCACTAGAGGCAGCCGGTTCAGTAGCAACTTCGGGAGCAGCGTCAGGAGCTGTGCTATCGCCCATCTCAAACTCGCTGAAATCGAAATCCATGTCCTCTTCTTCTACCACAGCCTCTGAGGCGTCTTCGACGGGCATCTCAAAGGAGATTTCCTCGTTTTCACTGCTCTCGTACGCCAGCCCTGCAGCAGCACCCGCTACGGCCGCAGCCATTAGGGGGAAGCGTGCATCCATCGCATTCACTTGCCCGTCCACCGTACCCGCAGCACGCAGCGCTTCGTGCTGCGCACGATAGCCCTCGGCATTTTCCAGCAAACCTTCCACCTCAAGCAGCTTCAGACGCAGATCGGTACGTTCGGGCTCCTCTTCTACCGCTGCAAGCAGCACATCGCGCGCTTCCTGCGGCTTGCCGTAAGCCAATAGGCCATCGGCTTCGGTCAAAGGGTCAACCGCAATGCCGGCATCTTCATCCAGCTCTGCTGCCAGGGCCACGTTGAAATCGTCCGATTCATCAACCGCAGTATCACCATCATGAGCGTCAGCAGCGTTGGCGATAAAGTTATCAGCCATATCGGCTTCGCGGCGAGCATTACGGCGCGATACCGCCATCAGCACCATCAGCAGCAACAGGATGGCAATAACCCCGCCACCTATAAGCAGCATTTGGTTCTGCATCAGGCGCTGCAGCAAAGACTCGGCAGTGGCCGGCGCCTGTGCTTCGGGTGCCACGACTGCCGGCTCTTCAACCTCCGGCGTTACGTCGGCTGCAGGTGTCACTTCGTCCTGGGTTACCGTCTCCTCGGCGGCGGGCTGATCCACTACCACCTCGGAATCGACCGGGTCGATGGCCTGCTCAGCGTCAACCTCAGCGACCTCAGCATCGCTGACTCCTGCTAGTGGCTGCTCTCCCTCCGCAGGGGCACTTTCAATCTGCTCGCCACCCTCAGTAGCGGCAGCTGCTTCAGCTTGCTGCTGCTCAAGTGCTGCAATTTCGTCCAGGTCCGCTTGCGGCTCTGTGGTCAGCTCGCTGTTTTCACCACTGGCGCTGATTTCCTGTTGCAATGCTGCGAGCTGTGCATCTTTCAACTCAAGCAAGCGCTGCAACGTCTCCAACTGGCCTTGCACATCGTCAAGACGTTCACCCATTTCGGCCTTTTCACGTTCAGCCGCATCCAACTGTTCCTTGGTGCGATCAAGCGAGTCACGCAACTGCGAGGCGTTATTTACATTGGCCGCGCCATCGCCGGCGCCCTCACTGACCTGCTCATCCACGCCAGAAACCAGACGCAGTGAATCTTCAGCATCGACCTGCTCGGGTGCATTGCCTGCACTTTCGCGCTGACGCGCGTCCAACTGAGGAGCACTCGGCGCACTATCTGCAGCCGCTGCGGGCGCCGAACGACCTTCTTGCCAGGCGCGATTCTGTGCAGCAACTTCAGCTACTGCTTCGCTGCCAGTGCGCTTGGTTGCCTGCTCGCTGGTCGGCAGTTTGAGGGTTTGCCCGGATTTAAGCTGATTGATGTTGCCATTGATGAAGGCACCAGGATTAAGATCCTGAATCGCCAGCATGGTCTGATGAACATTCGCTCCTGAGGGGCGCGATTTCAGGGCGACCTCCCACAGAGTGTCAGAACGAGTGGTACGCCACTCCGTCGAGCTCGCCTGCGAGGTTGCGGCAGGCGCCGCAGCGTAAGGACTACTGCCACGGGGCTGCGCCGGAGCAATGGTTGGCCGCGGCGGCGAAATCTGCGCAGACGAAGTGGTCGGGGCGGTTACCGGAGCGCTGCTGGTAACGGAAGTGGGCTGATATAGCGGCGGATCAAGCAATACGGTGAACTCACGTAGTACTTTGCCGGAGGGCCAGCGCACTTCCATCAGGAAGTTCAGATAGGGTTCGTTGACTGGGCGACTTGAAGTAACACGAATGACCGACTTGCCATTGGGCTTCACAACTGGGGTGAACTTCAGATCGGTGAGAAAGAAGGTCCGTTCAATTCCGGCGCGACCAAAGTCATCCGGTGAGGCCAACATTGAGCGAATCTCTTCGCTGGTAAGATCTCGCACTTGAAGCAGATCAATTTCAGCATCCAGCGGCTGGTTTAAGGATGAGCGCAGGTTAATGTCGCCTACTCCCAATGCTTGAACCATTCCCGTGGACATCAAGGCACTTGCTGCGGCGACAGCTATAACCAGTTTGCGAACCATAGCGAAAATCCTTTGCTTTTATCGTTTTCTCACGCTTCAACAGACCCTGTTGTGCACTGACTGGCCTACTACGAACATCCCCCACCCAGTCTGAGACAACCAGCAACCGCTGAATCCAATCAGGGCTTGCATGGACAAACCTAAACCGCTTAATACAAAAACACCAGCAAGTATCGATTACAAATAGTCTTTTATCAACAACTCGGCAAGCTTAAGACTGTTAATTGCGACACCTTTACGGAGATTATCAGACACAATCCACAAATGAATAGTGTTCGGCTCCGCGGCATCGACCCGGATGCGCCCCACCCACACATGATCACTGCCGGTCGCATCGGTTATTGGCGTAGGAAATCCGCCGGCCACTGGTTTATCAAGCACTTTGATACCCTTCGCCCGGCGCAAAACATTGACAATACGTTTGGCATCGAGCGTTGTATCGAAGCTCACTTGCATCATTTGCGCGGTGCCATAAAACAGCGGCACCAGTACGGCATTGACCAGCACCGGCAAGGCAGGCAATCCTAGACAGGCTTGCACCCCGTTGGTAAGAGCGCGCTCTTCAGCACTAGCTCCAGACTCATCCAGATCGGTAACACAGGGCAACAGGTTGAATGCGACCTGCTTATCCAGAACCCCCTTCTCTGCCGGCTGACCGTTGAGCAACTTGCCAGTCTGCATAGCCAACCCCTCAACCGCGGCTTTGCTGTGGGTCGACATGGACTGGTAGGTGGCGATACTTACACGTTGAAGCGCTCCCATCCCGTCCAGTGCTTTCAGTACTATTGAGGTTTGCACCACTTGTGCATCCGGCGCGCAGACAACTCCTTCCGCTTTAGCGCCTGCGAGCAACTCAGGGTTTACTTCGGCCACCACCGGTGCGCCACCCAGCGTACCCGTGGTATCTATAATTACCGCGCCTGCTGCGCGAATAGTCGGCGCCCACTGGTTTACAAAATCGGCCGTACCAGCCAGCACCACAACTGCGATCTGACTGAAATCAAAACGAGAAACAGGTTCGACACGCAGGCTCTGACCCTTGACCATTCGGCGCTCACCAGCGTCGTCATCGGCATCCACCAGGTGCAAATCGGCAAACGTGAAGCTGTCATCTTCCAGCACGCTGGCCAGCATGTCCCCCACCAGACCGTTCACACCTACAATTGCAACACCTGTTTTCTTACTCATAATTACCAACCCGTATGTGATTTCATTAAAGACAAAGGGCACCCCCAACCTAGTCAGGGGTGCCCTATGTCAGCGCCAGCAAACCTGCTGCCGGTAAAGCCTCAATTTTCTTGCAAGATACGCAGCATCCGACGCAGCGGTTCAGCGGCGCCCCACAGCAACTGATCGCCCACGGTGAACGCGGATAGGTACTGTGACCCCATATTGAGCTTGCGCAGGCGCCCAACAGGCACATTCAGAGTGCCGGTAACGGCAGTCGGGGTGAGCCCCGCCAATGTGGCCTCCTTGGTGTTCGGCACGACCTGCGACCAGGAATTATGCTCAGCCAGCAAGCCTTCGATATCCGCCAGCGGCACATCTTTGTTCAACTTGATAGTCAGTGCCTGGCTGTGACAACGCATGGCACCGATACGTACGCAGATACCGTCAACCGGGATCGGGCGTGCGCTACGACCAATGATCTTGTTGGTCTCGGCCTGCGCCTTCCACTCTTCACGGCTCTGGCCATTGGGTAGTTGCTTGTCGATCCAGGGGATCAGGCTGCCTGCCAGCGGCACGCCGAAGTTATCGGACGGGAAGGCATCGCTACGCAGGGTTTCAGCAACCTTGCGGTCAATGTCCAAAATAGCACTGGCAGGATCGGCCAATTGATCGGCAACCGAGCCGTGGATAGTACCCATCTGGCCAATCAGCTCACGCATATTCTGCGCACCGGCGCCACTGGCCGCCTGATAGGTCATGGCACTCATCCATTCAACCAGCCCCTGCTCGAACAGACCACCCAGGCCCATCAGCATCAAACTGACAGTACAGTTGCCGCCAACATAGGTTTTCACGCCATCACGCAGCGCCTGATCGATATTACGGCGGTTGACCGGGTCCAGTACGATGACAGCATCATCTTCCATCCGTAGCGTTGAGGCAGCGTCAATCCAATAGCCATTCCAGCCTTCAGCGCGCAGCTTGGCGTAGACTTCCTTGGTGTAGTCGCCGCCCTGACAGGTGATGATTACATCCATCGGCTTGAGAGATTCAAGGTCGAAGGCATCTTTCAGCGCAGGAATATCCTTGCCGATGTCAGGCCCTTTACCACCTACGTTGGAGGTAGTGAAAAAGACCGGTTCAATATCGGCAAAATCGTTTTCATCGCGCATGCGCTGCATCAGCACGGAACCCACCATGCCACGCCAACCAACCAGACCAACTCGCTTCATAACAACACCCCCCATGGGGTAACAAATTCAAAGACAATAACGCCCGACCTGGGCCGGGCGTTTTCGAATAATCCAACAGATTACAGGTTTTTCAAGGCCTCGGCCACGGCGTCACCCATTTCCGCGGTACCTACCTTGCGACAACCCTCGGCGTAAATGTCGCCGGTACGCAGCCCCTGATCCAGCACCAGGCTGACCGCTTGCTCAATGGCGTCAGCGGCCTCTGTCTGAGCAAAACTGTAACGCAGCATCATCGACACCGAGAGGATAGTAGCCAGCGGATTGGCGATACCCTTGCCGGCAATATCCGGAGCACTGCCGTGGCAAGGCTCGTACATACCCTTGCCGTTCACATCCAGCGACGCCGAAGGCAGCATGCCGATGGAACCAGTCAGCATAGAGGCCTGATCCGAGAGAATGTCGCCAAACATGTTGTCAGTGACAATCACATCGAACTGCTTGGGCGCGCGCACCAGCTGCATGGCACAGTTGTCGACGTACATGTGCGACAACTCGACCTCGGGATAATCCTTGGCGACCTCTTCAACGACTTCGCGCCACAACTGACTGGACGCCAGCACGTTGGCCTTATCGACCGAACACAGCTTCTTGTTGCGCACCATTGCCATGTCGAAACCGACCTTGGCAATACGGCGAATTTCGCTTTCGCTGTAGGGCAAGGTGTCGTAGGCCTGGCGCTCGCCATTGGCGAGCACGCGCTTCTCCCGCGGCTGGCCAAAGTAGATACCGCCGGTGAGCTCACGCACGATCAGAATATCCAGGCCGGAAACCACTTCGGGCTTGAGGGTAGATGATTCAGCCAACTGCGGATACAGAATTGCCGGGCGCAGGTTGCCAAACAGTCCCAGCTCGGAGCGAATTTTCAGCAAGCCGCGCTCGGGGCGCAGCGCCGGATCAATGGCATCCCACTTGGGACCGCCGACTGCGCCCAGCAGCACGGCATCCGCCTGACGTGCGCGTTCCAAGGTCTCGTCGGCCAGGGGTACGCCGTACTTGTCGTAGGACGCTCCGCCCAGCTCGCCCGATGACAGCTCAAGATCAAGCTCGTACTTTTCGTTGGCCAGGTTCAGCACCTTGACCGCTTCGGCCATGATCTCGGGACCAATGCCGTCGCCCTGCAAAACCAGAATACGCTTACTCATTACTCATCCTTAGAAAAGATTCCAATGCTCAGCCACCGCTGGCACAGGCAAATAGTTACTGGATTGCGCCGAACAGCCAAGGCTGACTCTGCTGATGTTTCTGCTCGAACGCCTTGATGGCGTCGCCGTCCTGCAGCGTGAGGCCAATGTCATCCAGACCGTTGAGCAGACAATGCTTGCGGAAAGCGTCCACCTCAAAGGTATAGGCTTTGCCATCCGGGCGAGTGACGGTCTGCGCTTGCAGATCCACCGTCAGCTCGTAGCCCTCCTGAGCCTCTGCTTGCGCAAACAGTTCATCGATATCTTCTTCTGATAAAACAATGGGTAACAAGCCATTCTTAAAGCTGTTGTTGTAAAAAATATCGGCATAGCTGGGGGCCAGAATGGTCCGAAAACCGTACTCCTCGAGCGCCCATGGCGCGTGCTCACGGCTGGAACCACAGCCGAAATTCTTGCGCGCCAACAGTACGCTGGCACCCTGATAACGCGGTTGATTAAGTACGAAGTCGGTATTCAGGGGGCGGTTGGCACAGTCCTGCCCTGGCAGTCCTTCATCCAGATAGCGCCACTCATCAAACAGATTCTGCCCAAAGCCCGTCCGCTTGATCGACTTCAAGAACTGCTTCGGGATGATCTGATCGGTATCCACGTTGGCGCGGTCGAGCGGCGCGACCAGACCGGTGTGCTGAGTATAGGGTTTCATGCGCTCGCCTCCTGATTCAACATCTCGCGTACATCCACAAAGTGACCAGCAATTGCAGCCGCCGCGGCCATGGCCGGGCTGACCAGGTGAGTGCGGCCACCATTACCCTGACGCCCCTCAAAGTTGCGGTTCGAGGTCGAGGCGCAGTGCTCGCCGGACTGCAGCTTGTCCGGGTTCATGGCCAGGCACATGGAACAGCCCGGCTCACGCCATTCAAAACCCGCCGCCGTGAAGATCGCATCCAGCCCTTCTTTCTCGGCTTGTGCCTTGACCAACCCCGAGCCCGGTACCACCAGCGCCTGTTTGACACTGGCAGCCACCTTGCGCCCCTTGGCCACGGCCGCCGCGGCGCGCAGGTCTTCTATGCGCGAATTGGTGCAGGAACCGATGAATACCCGATCCAAATGGATATCGGTAATCGGCTGGTTGGCACTCAGGCCCATGTATTTGAGTGCGCGTACGATGGAGTCACGCTTGACTGCGTCCCCTTCCGCCGCCGGGTCCGGCACTCGCTGATCGACCGCCAACACCATCTCGGGCGAGGTACCCCAGGAGACCTGCGGTTTAATCTCGGCAGCATCCAGTTCGATGACGCTGTCAAAGCGCGCATCAGCGTCAGACACCAGGTCGGCCCAAGCCTCAACGGCCTTGTCCCAATCGGCGCCCTTGGGAGCATATGGACGGCCTTTCACATACTCGACGGTTTTCGCGTCACAGGCGACCAATCCCACGCGCGCACCCGCTTCAATGGCCATATTGCAGATGGTCATGCGGCCTTCAATCGACAGGTCGCGAATGGCCGAACCGGCGAATTCAATGGCATGGCCGTTGCCGCCAGCGGTGCCGATCTTGCCGATGACCGCAAGCACAATGTCCTTGGCCGTGACGCCAAAGCCCAGCTCACCTTCAACGTTAACCAGCATGTTCTTCATCTTCTTGGCGACGAGGCATTGGGTAGCCAATACATGCTCGACCTCAGAGGTACCAATGCCGTGCGCCAACGCGCCGAAGGCGCCGTGGGTAGAAGTATGCGAGTCACCGCAGACCACGGTCATACCCGGCAAGGTAGCGCCCTGCTCCGGCCCGATCACATGCACGATGCCCTGACGCAGATCGTTCATCTTGAACTCGAGAATACCGAAGGCGTCGCAGTTCTCGTCCAGGGTTTTGACCTGAATGCGCGACACCTCATCGGCGATCGCTTCAAGACCGCCGGCACGTTCAGCCTTGGTGGTCGGTACGTTGTGATCCGGGGTGGCGATATTGGCATCGATACGCCAAGGCTGCCGACCAGCAAGGCGCAAGCCCTCGAATGCCTGTGGCGAGGTCACTTCATGAAGAATGTGGCGATCGATGTAAATCAATGCCGAACCATCATCTCGTTGTTTGACGAGATGGCTGTCCCACAGCTTGTCGTAAAGCGTTTTCGCAGACATCCGGAACTCCTGAAATCAGACTGTGACCGCCATCGAATATGGCCGGAGGTATCCGGTCCGCAGCGGTTCTTTGACCCGGCAAAGGATAAATTTTGGCCAAAGATAAAACAAAGGAATATTATTTATTAAATAGATAACCAACAGGAATACAACATGGACACGGCCAACCTTTCCGCCTTTCTAGCCGTCGCCGAGACCGGTTCCTTCTCCCGCGCCGCAGAACAGCTGCATCTTACCCAGCCGGCCATAAGCAAGCGTATCGCCATGCTGGAGCAGCAACTAGACGCCAGGTTATTTGATCGCATCGGCCGCAAGGTAGCACTCACCGAGGCAGGACGAGCGCTCAAGCCGCGCGCCGAAGAGGTCTTGGGCTTGCTCAATGATACGCGCCGCGCGCTGAGCAATCTATCCGACAACGTGCAAGGCCGCCTGAGCATGGCAACCAGTCATCACATTGGCCTGCACCGCTTGCCGCCCGTATTGCGCGAGTTCACACGTGCCTACCCGCAAGTCGCGCTGGACATCGAGTTTCTTGACTCGGAAATAGCCTACGAAAAAGTGCTGCATGGCGAAATAGAGCTGGCCGTTATCACCTTGGCACCCGAGGTCGAGCCGCCAGTGGTGGCCGAGCTGATCTGGCACGACCCGCTGGATCTGGTGATCGCACCGGAACACCCGTTAGCCCAAGCAGATACCGTTGGTCTGGCGCAGTTGGCCGCCTATCCGGCCGTTTTTCCCGGGGCCAACACCTTTACCCACCGCATTGTCAGCGCGCTATTCGAGCAGCACCAGATAACCCCGCAGATCAGCATGAACACCAATTACATGGAGACCATCAAGATGATGGTCTCCATCGGCTTGGCCTGGAGCGTGCTGCCGCGCAGCATGCTGGACGATCAGGTGCATGCCCTGCCAGTGCCGGGCATCAACCTGCAGCGCGATCTCGGCTGCATCTGGCATAGCGGCCGTACGCGCTCCAACGCCGCCCTAGCGCTTATCCGATTGTTGCAATTGGCGGGCGACATGGCCAAGGAAAACCCCAACACCCGCCTTGTTGAGCCGCTCGGCACAGACTATCTTGAAGATTGAAGGGGCGTACTGAGCGACCAATAAAAGCCGCCGAACTCATGCCGTATGAGCCGGCCAGTACGCACCCACGGGCCATGGCAGTAAAAGGCCGGGAACGCACGCGCAGGCCAGCCAGTACAGGTCGCGCTTGCAGCCTTGATCCAAAGGACCATCAGCGCCCGCGGAGACTCTATGCCAAGCACCACCGGTGCCTTTCCGAGCGATCTTCTGACCAATGCGGACAGCGCATTTGTCACACTCTTCCAGACCATGCCCGCCGCCGGCATGCTGGTGGACGCGCGCAACCAGCGTGTGCTGCAAATCAATGCAGCGCTTAGCCAGCAGTTTGGCTGGCAGGCGGACCGTATCGTTGGCCAGCCAGCAGGCCAATTCCCTTTGTGGTGCGGCAGCGAGCACTGGGACAACCTGCTGCGCCAATTGGACAAACGGACGAACCTGACTAATCAGCGGCGCGACATCTGCAGCCGCAATGGCAGCATCCAGAGCTGCCTGGTGAATATCTCCCCAATCCACCAAGGGTCGACGTGCCTGTTGATTACACTCCAGGTCGAGCGGCCCTCCGCGCCTGCCACGGTCGGCATTGATGAACGCCACCTCAAGGTCTTTAATGCCACGGGCGAGGCGTTGCTGCTGGTCGATGCCACCACGGGCACAGTACTGGAGGTCAACAGCCGGTTTGAGCGCCTCACCGGCTTGAGAAACACCCACTGCGTCAACCACCGACTCAGCGAGTTGCAGATCCTAGATACCAATACCGCCGCAAGGCTGATGGCCAAACTGAAGTTACGCGGACGTCTGGACGACGAACACATCCAGGTAAGGCTAGGCCCAAACCATAACAGTTACGATATTCTGGTACAGGCTGAAAGTATAAGCTTGGCGGGACGCACCTGCCTGGTCGTCACCGCCCGTGACATCACCGCACAACGGCTCAGTGAAACCGCACTCAACGAAAGCCAGGAGCGCCTCAACCGTGCATTGGAAGCCAGCGAAATGGGTATCTGGGACTGGCATATCCATAGCGGCATACTGCATTGCTCAGCGCGCAGCGCACAGCTCAACGGTCTGAACGCTACTGCACTGGAAGGCAGCATTGCCCATTTCACCCAGCATGTGCTGGCCGACGATCGCCACAGCCTGAGACGCGCTTTCATTTCAATCTGCCGCAGCCAAGGACAACACCACAAACTGACTTACCGCGTGAGCGACCCAAATGGCAAAGAGCGCTGGCTTGAGGCGACTGCCACACTGCACCGCGACGAGCACCACAAGCCCGTTCGTTTGGTTGGCACCCTGCTCGACATCACTGAACGACGCAAGAACGAGAAAGCCTTGATCGACAGCGAAGCCAAATTCGCCGCCCTATTCCAGGGCGCACCTGACCCCTATTGCCTGATCCACAGTCACAGCCACCGCATCATTGAAGTGAACCTCAGCTTTACCGCAATTTTTGGCCACTCACCGCAGGCGCTGGTAGGTCGCACGCCGGCAGCAGCAGGCGTATGGAGCGAGTCTGAAATGCACGCACCACTGGAGGAGGCGATCCACGGCAAACGGGTACTGAACGGCTTGATCGGGACCTTCGCAACCCAGCAAGGCAAACTGCTGATCTGCGAGGTGTCTACCGCCAGTTTGAGCATCAACCGCCAACCCTGCGTGCTGTTCAGCTTTCGCGACATCACCGCACGCAAACAGGCTGAAGCAGCTTTGCGCGCCTCCGAAGACAAGTTTGCCCGTGCATTCAAGGGCAGTCCCGACGCCATCAGCATCACGGAAAAGCACACCGGTAAGCACCTGGAGGTCAACGACGGCTTCACCCGCCTGACCGGCTACACTGCACAGCAAGTGATTGGCAAAACGGCAATGGAGCTGAACATCTGGGCCAATTATAGTGACCGACAGAAGCTGATTGACGAGCTGGATCGCCACGGTCGCGTCCATCATCAGGAGATGACCGTCAACACCTGCTTCGGCACCCAGATCACCGTGGCTGTCTCGATTCAACCGCTGAACATTGACGGCCTGGACTGCATTCTGCTGACCTCTCGGGACATCACCGAACAGAAAAAAATAGAGGCGCGCGTCAAGCATCTGGCCTACCACGATGCCCTCACCGACTTGCCCAACCGCCTGTTGCTGAGCGATCGTCTGAACCAGCTGAACGCCCTGAACCAGCGGCACAACCTGCGCGGCGCGCTACTGTTCTTCGACCTTGATCACTTCAAACACATTAACGAC
>Ga0105357_10000127_pt1 | contig 35091 bp, 29 predicted proteins | sample GOMGulsemesocosm_4_FD_83660 | JGI IMG/M metagenome (GOLD analysis project Ga0105357, IMG submission 83660) | Methane-oxidizing microbial communities from mesocosms in the Gulf of Mexico - GOM15B Gulf of Mexico | ecosystem: Environmental > Aquatic > Marine > Cold seeps | place: USA: Gulf of...
ATCGGATGTAAATAACGTTTGGCAGTGATGACACCTTCGGGACCTTGTCGATCTGAAACCTCCCAAATTATATAAATTACAGAACGTTAAATGCTTTTGGCAATTAGGGCACTTAGCAAATTCCATGAATTTCCCCTTGCTAATTCTGTTTAAATGCTTGGGAAAACAGGTTCAAGCAAACAGCTTCTGAACATACTATGAACTTGCATCAAGGCAATATCAAGACAACCAAAACCGGTAAAATTAAGAATTTACCTAATGGTAAAAATCATAGCAGCCCTGTAGTTTGCTGTGCATGAAAACAACTAAAACCTCAGTACCTAACAATGATCAGACTCAAATTATGGCTGTCGATGAGTTGATTGCCTTTTATCGAACAACAAAGTATCCAATGTTAGAGAGTGAAATATTTGAACTCTATGAAAGCATTCTTAAAAGCAGACGTTTATCAAACACTCCCGATAGTTCACTCTAACAGACTGATTCCACATCGTTCGGACATTTTCCGAACTCAGCATCGGGTTACTATCTCCCTTACACCCTCTAGAACTCACTCACTTTAATATTTTGGCAACCAAGAAAAAGAGTACTTACAGTATTGTGGAACACCTTTGCAAACAAAATATATGGCGTTGCACAACGCTCAAGCAGACTTAATCCTCTCTTTTGCTACTAAGTGTTGGTTCTATCAAAGTAACAGTGTTAAATCCTAACTCTTCAGCAATAAATATTGCAGATTGAGCATTCTTAAATATGCGTACACCTCTTCTTTTACGCCTCAGCAATTTCCACTTTTGTTCTTCAACATAGAACAAGCTCATATAAAACCAATCGTCCTTACTCACTATTTTGCACTGCGTAATGACTCTTGAGCAGACCTGATATTGAATGTCGCGTAGATTCATAGAGTTTCCCCTGGAACATTTATTAACATAGAATATACAAAACATAAATATGAACCAAAAATGAACACACTGAAAGATTGACTGATTCCTAAATTGCATAACATCACAGCCTGCTTGTGCCCAAATATGATCTGTAAAATGCGCTTAGCTGTAAATATCTCTAAATTCAGTAGTTGAGCCTCTTTCTAATCAAAGAAAAATCACATTGTCACGAGGTTGATTTTGACAATAAGCCTTTGATGATTCAGGCGGAACTTCATTCACCCCTAGTAAAGGGTTGCTCCCTTTGCAATTTCCCCTTCAAAAAAATCATAGCGAAGTGAGCGTGCAATTTAGCAAGTCTAAAATGATGCCGTGATAATGCATCGCCCGAAACACACCTCTCACCAACAAATAACCTTCTTTCAATGCAGGGGCACGCACTACAAGCTTTAGCTATCGCGATTTTAATAAAGCAGCTAAAAGCGTGCGGACAAATCATTAATTTTTAGCAAGAAACGGGTCGTTAAAAGCGCTCTTTCCGATAGTGTTAGTGGATACATCAGTCAGGGAGAAATACCGATGCCCCAAATAGTTATTCCACTCATTTTGTTTTTATTTCCGCTTGCCTACAGTCCGGGGCCGGGAAATATGTTTTTTGCAGCTAATGGTGCCAAATTTGGGTTTTGGTCAACTATGCCTGCAAATATTGGATATCATCTTGCAACAGGGGTAGTCACTGTGATTGTTGGATTTGGCTTCAGTGCGGCTCTAGAGAATAATCAATCTGTGTTTAATAGCTTTAAAATTGTCGGATCTCTGTATGTACTCTGGATCGCTTGGAAACTATTTAACGCCGGGGTTTTGGATGGAGAAGAAACCGCTAAACCTGCGTCTTTTTTCGATGGTATTGTGCTACTTCTGCTCAATCCAAAAGCGTACCTCATTATTACTTTAATGTTCAGCCAATTTTTAGAGCATTCAGATAACGAGAAAGTGATCAGCATTTTACTTATTAGCACGGTGTTCACCCTCAACAATTTTATCGCGTTCTCAATTTGGACGGCAGCTGGCGATACAATCGCCAGTCGCTTTCGTAGTCAAGCTTACGCAAAAAAGATGAATACGGTGTTTGCAATAGTACTTGCTGTCGTAGCTGTATGGATGTTCTTCGCGTAACTTTGTAGGGAATATAGTGATACATAAGTTAACTGATCAATCACGCTAATATCACTGTGGTAAATTTAAAAAAACCTATTCAAATTCTGAAACTCTCACCTAGTGGATTTCTAGTAGATGGCCTGTCTATAGGCGTTACAATCAATGGCTCTCGAAATGATGGTAGCAATAGTGATTGAAATTCTTCGATTTGATCGAATGAGGGGTCTAACCATTTATCTATAACATTAGGTTCATCCTGCGGTAAAAAAAGTGGGGTGGATTTAGAGTGGATACCCTGCCACTTTGGATGCGGCGCCAAAGTAATAACAGAACAGGAATAGACAACTTCGCCAGTACTTTGGTGAATCCACTCCCGATACAAGCCTCCCAAAGCAAATGCCGTGTGCTGTTGAGCGATGTGATGATAAACCCTTTTACCCTTCGCGCCTTCACCTTCTACTATGGCTGTCGCGGGTAGGATACAACGACTTTTTCGATAAGGTAAAAAACCGGCAGATTTTTTGACTTGTAATTTATCAGAGCGAGTATTGAATGAAGTGTATTTACTCGGTTTTAACTGCCCATCCAATAGCAACCACCAAATGGCAGGCACGACACAGCGCTTGTCATCTTTAGTGATAATAATATCGACACTCGAGGCAGGCCCTAGTCCATTATTTTTTCTAAACAAGGGTAACTGTTGATCAACCGCTAAATCTTTGATCAGCTTAGTGCCTTGGGTTGAGCTAGCATCAAATTCATAAAACCCACACATCCCTTTAGATTCCCTTTTTTAACAAGTCACCATAAGGTCAACTTAAATCAAGCACCCATATATAACCACAGCAAGTCTATCGTCAGCACTGTTGTCAGCAAAAACATCACTCAAACAACTGAATAGATATTAGCTCCCCAAAAACTCATAGCTTATAGCTTATAGCTCATCAGTATCCTTGTGCGACTCGTCCAGTGCGTTAATTTCTCTGGGTGCTTCATCTAATCGACTCATCCACTCCCCCTCTTGCGATTCATCACCTGCACTAATACTATCAACAAATAATGATGCTGATTCAGGCACTACGTCGACGATCGCTGCTGCGACATCAATCACGTTTTCGGGCGCTGCTTCACTTAAACGCTGTACCAAATCAAAAGCAGCATGGGTGTTTATCGCACATTGGTGTGCACTCTCCAACTTAGTGTTGCCCTGCTGTGAATCATCCGATAGATTATTCATCACCTCACTGGCAACTACCCCGGCGCTTTCAGGTACCGCTTCTACGACAGCGACTGCCACATCAACAGCATTATCTGGGGCCGCTTGCGTTAATCGCTGTACTAAATCAACAGCAGCAGCAGATTCAATCGCCTCTTGATGCACTTGGTTTAATTGATCACCTTCAGCTGCACTTTGATTTGATTGGCCATCCGTTTCTTCTTCTACAATAGACGATGCAACTTCAGCTGCGACAACACCGGCAGAGTCCGGTATAGCCTCTACCACTGCCACAGCCACATCCATAGCATTATCCGGTGACGCCTCAGTCAGCCTTTGTACTAGATCAACTGCCGCATCATTCTCTTGCGTATCATCTAGAGGCTGTTCAAGGGTATTGTCAGCGCTGCTGAGTGTTTTTTCAGTGTCAGCTTCGCTCTCATCACTAAAATTACCGGCAACTTCGGAGGCGACCACTGCCGCAGATTCAGGTATTGCCTCTACCACCGCCACTGCTACATCAACGGCATTATCTGGTGACGCCTCAGTGAGTCGCTGTACTAGATCAACGGCGGCATCGTGCTCTTGGCTGTCATCCTGTTCCTGTATTGAAGCGCTTTCAACCGCATTAACTATTTTTTCAGCGCTTGGCTGATCGCTCTCATTGCTAAAATTACCGGCAACTTCAGAGGCGACCACAGCCGCAGATTCAGGCATTGCTTCAACGACTGCGACTGCTACATCAACCGCATTGTCTGGTGACGCCTCGGTGAGTCTCTGGACAATGTCGACAGCCGCATCGTTTTCTAGAATTTGTGCAAAGTGCCGCGCTTCTGTTTCCTTGTGAGTTGTATGCTCTGTACTAGCGACTTCGTCATCGGTCATAGTAGAGGCCACTTCTGAGGCCACCATGGCGGCAGCATCTGGGATAGCTTCAACCACCGCCACTGCGACATCTAAGGCATTATCAGGGGCGACTTCTGTGAGGCGATGCACTAAATCAACGGCAGCGCCCGCTTCAATAGCTGCTTGGTGCACTTGATCTAGTCCTGAGGACGCTATTTCTTGGTGTCCGTCAGCGCCTTGGTTACTTTCATCAGATTCATCCATTATTGCGCTCGCGACTTCGGAGGCGACGACACCAGCAGATTCTGGAATGGCCTCAACGACCGCTACCGCTACTTCCATGGCACTCATTGGCGCAGCTCCCGTCAGACGTTGTACTACGGCTAAAGCAGCATCTGCATCGTCTGTCATTGCCCCATCCGCTCGCACATTGCTCTCGGATGTTATTTCTGCACCTATATCGCTGTCTTCAGACATAATATTTTCAGCGAGATCCCCCGCTAGAAAGACAGCGGTTTCAGGCACCGCTTCAGCGACAGTCACGGCGACATCCAGCGCTTGCTCAGGGGCGCTTTCCCAAAGTTGCGCGGTAATATCCAACATATCTTGTTCACTGGTATCGGCTGCTTCATCGGCAGGTCGCAGCGCTTCGCGCTCATCGGCTACCACTTGTGAGTAGTAATCGGCCACTTGTACTGCACTTTCTGGCGCTGACTCAACCGCAACTTTTGCCATTGCCACACGAAGCTCTGGGAACTGGTGCCCGATTTCAGCGGCGACAGAAACCACTTGCTCTGGATGCGTTTTCGCCAGCTTTTGCACCAGTTCATAAGCGAGCTCTGGAGCGGTCGCCACCATCGCGGTGGCGATTTCCATAATCCGATAGGGAAGCGCTTCACGCATCACTTCATAAAACCTTAATACATCAATGCCTTTCACTGAGGCTAATGCAGAGGCCATTTCAACCGCTCGCTCGGGTTGATTAACTGCAATGGCACGTGCCATATTAACCGCCGCCCCCTGATCTGTTTGTGCAATCTCTATCGCCGTTCTCGCCTCGTCACTCAATTGCTGCACAACAGGCACATATTCCGTACGCGGATCTAAATCAACGAGGGCGGAAACGGTACTGCTCTGCATCACAAAGCTCTCTTGTTTCTCAATTGGTAACGCCTCTCTTACCTGCATGCGATAGAAGACAAAACCGGCCAACAGTAATTGGATAATCGCCAGGAAATAAAACAGTGACGAGCTACCAAAATACTTCATCACAAGCGCCGCTGAATACGGCCCGATAATCCCGCCAATGGAAAAGGCCAAAATCATACTGCCCATCGCGGAGACCATTTCATTTTGGCGCAGCTTATCAAAGGCCTCAGAGATGCTTAATGGATAGAGGCAGGCAATAATACCGGTGGTTACACTAGTAGCGATGAACAGTGGCCATTGTGAAGTTAGTGGCGCTACTATGTTGGCAACAATCCCAGTACCGGCTGAAACCAACAGCAACAATAATATAACAGTACGACGGTCGAACTTATCAGATAGGTAACCCACTGGGAACTGCAACACAAATGCGCCAAAAATGGCCACCGCCATATACAAAGTCAATTCAAAGTCTTGGATTTGATGGTATTTGGCAAACATAGGTAACATATTGAATAGTGCAGCAAAGATCAGTCCGCCACTGATACAACACACCACTCCCAAAGGAGATTTGTGAAACAGCGAGAAAATGGACATTGAACTTACTTCTTCTACCACCGGTCCTGAATTTTTACTTAAAGCAATCGGGATAATCGCCAGACAAAACAAGATAGCAGCAATGATAAATAGCGTATTTTCGCTCGGGGCCGCCAAGTTTAATAAGAATTGCCCACCAAATAAACCACCGAGCACCACCGCGTTATAAGCCGCGAGTACTTTTCCGCGGCTCTCTTTATTGGAGCTATCAGATAACCAACTTTCCATCGCTGTAAACGCACAAGCGTTGCAAAAACCAATGCCGATCCGCATCGCGCCCCATAAAATAGGGTCCGTATCAAAACTACTGAGCAAGACACTGACCGCCCCCAATGCGACAAAACCCGCAAATACGCGTACGTGTCCCGCGCGGCTGATCAAAAATTTACTGTAGATAGCGCCGAGTAACATCCCGACATAATAGAGCGATAACACTAGCCCAATAGTGTCAGTATTTAACCCTTCTATGCCCATTTTCACTGGCAACAGTACGTTAATCAGGCCGTTGCCCATCATCAGAATAAAACAGCTGATAAACAGTGATATTAGAGATAGGTAAGTGGTAATCATAGGGCGTTATCTCGACAGTCAAACAAGTAAAAACAAACATTGGTGAGCACAAAAGACTCTTTATAGTTTGATAATATAGTAACTTTTTTAATAGTAAATAATGAACACCAACAAAGCTTAAAAACTCTGCTATCGGTCGTAAATAGTCTTTTTTCCAGCGCTGATAATTTTTATTGCTTTATCACCGAAACGCCATGAAATAAGTTACAATCACTGCCCATTTTTTAATATGAGCACCTTTCATAACAAACTTGTTATGAAGATACCTCAACATCCCGTGAGAGTGAATGTGGAATTATTAGTGACAGAGTGTTTAGGTCGACCACTGCGATTAGAAGGTTCAATGGCCGGCTGGCAGCAGCTATATTGGGATAACCAGTTAGTGGCGCAAAAAGCGGCGAGCGCGCAGCAGAGCAACCAACACTCTCACCATTTTGAATTGCGCTCAGGTGAAACCACCTTGCATTGTCAGTTAGAGCTAGAACTCAACTGGCAACCCTTTTCAATCGACTATCAGTTATTAATTAACGATCAACTGGTGCTCAGTGATTCACGCGACACTAAAGATATAGAACAACAGACACCAGTGGTCACCCCAGTCATTAAACCCAAATTTAGTTTAGTGGGAATGGGTTCCCTCGCGCTTAAATTATTCAAAAGTGCGAAAGCCATTAAAGTACTGTTTGCTGGGGCAAGTCTGGCCGCTTATAGCTGGTTATTTTCAATTGAATTTGCGCTCGCGCTCATCGCCTGCCTAGTGATTCACGAATACGGCCATATCCGCGCGATGAAATACTTCAAGATGCCTACTAAGGGCATTTACCTTATCCCTTTTGTCGGCGGCTTAGCGCTCAGTGACAGTAAAATAAATACCCGCTGGCAAGATGTGGTCATCTCCATTATGGGCCCCACTTTTGGCATGTTTTTATCGGTCGCAGCCCTGCTTGCCTATTGGGTCACGGATTTGCCATTTTTTGCGGCACTGGCATCGCTTAACGCGCTACTCAACCTGTTTAATCTGCTGCCTATTTTACCGCTCGATGGCGGTCACATTTTAAAGAGCATCAGCTTTTCATTTAACTCTGTCGTCGGAATTGTGCTCTGCGCACTGGGAGCTGCAGCAGGCGTCTACTTAAGCTATACCTTTAATTTATCGCTACTCGCGATTATGTTGCTAATAGGCTCTGTGGAAATATTATTTGAATGGAAAGCCAGACATCAAAGCCACTTGTTACCTCTAGACAAATACGGGCAAATTTTTTCGACTATCTGGTATTTTGCCACTGTAGCAATTTTACTCGCCATTATATTTAGTGTGGCCAGTAGCGGTGACCCTATTTTGTCGCTGCCATTAAAGATTCTAGGTAGTTAAGGTTTTTCAGTTATCTAGGACTGCGTTATAATCCATCCCCTTGTGTATGCATGTTATAAAAAAGGAGCACTATGAACCCTGCGCTAAATCAGTTACAGCCATACCCCTTTGAAAGACTGGCGACACTTAAAGCAAGTGTCAGCCCGGTTGATTTGCCTCATATTGCTTTTTCTATCGGCGAGCCCAAACATGACTCCCCCGAGTTTGTCATTAACGCGCTGACGGATAATATCGCAGGCTTAGCAAAATACCCCAGCACCAAAGGCATTCCAGAACTTAGCCAATGTATCGCGAGATGGTGTGAAAAGCGTTTTCATTTAACAGAAAAATTAGATCCTAAAACTTGCGTAATCCCGGTTAACGGTACTCGCGAGGCGATTTTTTCTTTTGTTCAGGCGGCAGTTACACGCCGCGACGATGCACTGGTGCTCTGCCCCAACCCTTTTTATCAAATATATGAGGGCGCTGCCTATTTAGCAGGTGCCGAGCCTTATTATTTAAACTGTGATAGCACTAACAATTTCATCCCTGATTACGATGCGATAACGGTAGATATTTGGCAGCGCTGCCAAGTGTTGTTTATTTGCTCACCCAGTAACCCGACCGGTTCAGTGACGGATAAAGCCACCTTGCAAAAACTCATAGAACTGGCAGATTTACACGACTTTATTATTGTCAGTGATGAGTGCTACTCAGAAATTTACTTTGACGAAGCTAAACCACCTGTCGGTTTATTAGAAGTTTGCGCCGATTTGGACAGATCTGATTACCATCGCTGTGTGGTGATGCACTCTCTCTCTAAACGCTCTAACTTACCCGGTATGCGCTCAGGTTTTGTCGCCGGAGACGCCAAGCTATTGATGCCATTTTTGAGCTATCGTACTTATCATGGGTCAGCGATGCCGATACAGCACCAGCATGCTTCTATTGCCGCTTGGTCAGATGAATCGCACGTATTGCAAAACCGCGATGCCTATCGCGAAAAATTTGCCGCTGTGATCGAGATACTCAGCCCGGTGCTAGAAGTATCACAGCCTGATGCCAGCTTTTATCTGTGGGCAAAAACACCTATTGACGATGAAGTATTTGCCCGAGATCTGTTTGCCCAGCAAAACCTGACACTATTACCAGGTTCCTACGTGTCCCGTGAAATTGACGGCGTTATCCCCGGCAAAAACTATGTGCGTATGGCACTGGTGGCGACCCTTGATGAGTGTGTAGCAGGCGCTAATCGTATTAAAGCTTATGTAGAAAGTAGCAACAGTTAAGGAACATATTAATGAGCATTACCCTGTACGGCATTAAAAATTGTGACACCATCAAAAAAGCTAAAAAGTGGCTGCAGAGCGAGCAAATCGATTACCGCTTTCACGATTATCGCAGCGATGGTCTTGATATTACTTTGTTGAATGAGTTTTTAAAAACACAAAGCTGGGAGGTTCTGCTCAATAAGCGCGGTACTACATGGCGTGCGCAAAGCGATGAGGTAAAAAATAATATCGACGAACGCAGTGCTATCGCCTTGATGTTAGAACACCCAGCAATGATTAAGCGCCCTGTCTTAATCACACCAGAGACAACGCACGTGGGTTTTAAAGCCGATGTGTATCTAAGTATTTTTAATAAGTAATAGACACCGAGCGCTGCCTGGTTCTACCAGACAGCCTCCCACACAACAGAATTAGGAGAGAAATATGAGTTTTTTTGCATTTGGTATCGGTATTGGCACACAGTCTTCAAAAGGTGATTGGCTAGAAGTTTACTACAACCTTCCGGTGATCAACCCAACAGCATCTCTAGTGAACGCTGTCGGTGAAGTGATTGGTTACGATGCAGGATCTGACAGTGCCATCGATATTTGCCAAGAGCAGCTTACAGACATCCAAAGTGCACTTAACGCAGCCGGTGAAACTGCTCAAGCGGAAGTGATTGAATTGTTAAAAGAAACGCAGCAGCCGTTGGTTGTGACTATTTTAGCAACAGATTCAGCACCGGCATCAACCCCTGAAGCCTACCTTAAATTGACCATGCTCTCACAGCGCCAAGTACAGCCACATAACATCGATCTTACTGGCCAGTTCGCTTTACTGCCAAACGTCGCTTGGACCAACGAAGGCGCGATCTCGCTGGAAGATTTGCCAAAGCGCCAACTAACGGCACGTGCCCAAGGCCGTGTCTTAGATGTCATTTCAGTGGACAAATTCCCTAAAATGACTAATTACGTCGTGCCTGCTGGCATTCGTATTGGCGATGCATCACGGGTACGTTTAGGTGCACATGTGGGAGACGGTACCACAGTAATGCACGAAGGTTTCATCAACTTTAATGCGGGCACTATGGGTGTTGGCATGGTTGAAGGGCGTATCTCTGCAGGTGTTGTTGTGGGTAACGGTACTGACATCGGTGGTGGTGCATCAACTATGGGCACTCTTTCAGGTGGAAACAATGTGATTATTTCTCTCGGCGAGAACTGCTTACTCGGCGCGAATGCTGGTACCGGTATTCCACTGGGAGACAGATGCACGATTGAAGCCGGTCTCTACGTGACTGCAGGTTCTAAAGTGAGCGTACTTGACGATAAAAACCAAGTTGTCTCTAAAGTTAAAGCCTCTGAACTGGCTGGTAAATCTGATTTGCTGTTTCGTCGTAACTCGCAAACAGGTGCGGTTGAAGTTAAAACCAACCAGAGCGCTATTGAACTTAACGAAGCGCTCCACAAGCACAACTAATACTGTCTATAAACACCTCAGCCCTGGCCGTTAAAAGCCGGGGCTTTCTTGTAATTTAAACAAAGAGAATCCCCATGACACACTCCGCTACGATTGAACTTGCCTGCGACTTAATTTCGCGTAAATCTGTTACTCCTGAAGATGCAGGCTGCCAAGAGGTATTGATCGCGAGATTGGAGAAAATGGGCTTTAACATCGAAAAAATGCCCTTTGGTGAGGTGAAAAATTTTTGGGCGCGTCGCGGTACGCAAAAGCCACTGATGTGCTTTGCCGGCCACACCGATGTGGTACCCTCTGGCCCACTCGAGCAATGGAACAGTGATCCGTTTCAGGCAACTTTCCACGAGGGTTATTTATACGGGCGCGGCGCGGCTGATATGAAAGGCGGAACAGCTGCTTGGTTAACCGCCCTTGAGCGTTTTATTGACAACCATCCCGACCACATAGGTTCTATTTCTATGTTGATTACCAGCGATGAAGAAGGCCCTTTTGTGAACGGCACAACGAAGGTCATAGATGCACTCGAGGCGCGCGATGAAAAGATAGACTGGTGCGTGATAGGCGAAGCGTCTAGCACCGATAAACTGGGAGACATCATTAAAAATGGTCGTCGCGGTTCTTTAAGTGGCAAGCTTAAAATTAACGGGGTGCAAGGCCACGTTGCCTACCCACACTTAGTCAAAAACCCCATTCATTTAAGTGCAGCGGCCATTGCCGAAATAACAGCTCAGCGCTGGGATGAGGGCAACGACTTTTTCCCCCCAACCAGCTTTCAAATTTCAAATTACAACGCGGGCACTGGTGCCAACAACATTGTCCCAGGAGAAGCTATACTAGACTTTAACTTTCGTTTCTCAACGCAATCCACAGAAGCGGGATTAAAAGCGCAAGTGCACGCCATTCTAGATAGCCACCAGCTAGATTACAGCATTGACTGGGCGTTCTCCGGCAACCCATTTTTGACCACCGGCGGCGCGTTAATCGATGCGACTAAAGAGGCGATCAAGTCTGTGACAGGGCTCGATACTGAGCTATCGACTTCAGGCGGCACCTCGGATGGCCGTTTCATAGCCCCTACTGGCGCGCAAGTGATTGAGTTAGGTCCCGTTAACGCCACCATTCACAAAATAAATGAACGGGTTAAAGCACAAGATTTAGATACCTTATCGAGTGTCTATGAAAATATTTTAGCCCGCTTACTTGTCGCTAATAATGACTAATCCAATTCTTGCCTGCCCACTGTGCAAAGGGCCACTTAGCGCGCAGCAGAACTCCTTAGTGTGCCCTGCAAAGCACTGTTTTGATCGCGCTAAACAAGGTTATTGGAACTTGCTGGCAGTACAGCAAAAAAAGTCGCTTGATCCGGGCGACAATCCACAGATGGTCAGTGCGCGAAGCCAATTTTTAGACTTGGCGCACTACCAGCCATTAGCCCAGACTATCCAATCGCTATTGCAGCAACATACAGCGGAGTTAAACTGTGCACAAATCTTAGACATGGGCTGCGGAGAAGGCTATTACACCGATAACTGGCAGCGCGCATTAAGCGAGCATCAATTTATTGGTTTAGACATCTCAAAGCATGCCGTTAAAGCGGCAACCCGGCGCAATAAAGCCATCACTTGGCTGGTTGCCAGCGGGGCTAATATGCCGATAGCCGAGGGCAGCTTAGATGTGCTGAGTGTACTTTTCAGCCGGTTAATGCCACAGCCCTTTGCCAACGCCCTTAAAGAGCGCGGAAAATTGATACTGGTTTGGCCCACCTCCGATCATTTAGTACAGCTAAAACATGCGATGTATCAAGAACTAAAAGAGACAAGCTACAACCCGGTTGCTGAGTTGGAGGCACAATTTAGCCTCATATCACAGCAGGCATTGTGTTTTGACTTCACGCTTGAAGCAGCTGAGCATCTACAAACGCTGTTGCTGATGACGCCGCACGGTCAGCGCATCAACGATGAAACCAAAACCCAGTTAATTGCAAAGCTACCAATGACATTAAGTTTTAGCGTCAATATTGGCTGCTTTGAAAAGCGTCCTAGCAGCCAATGAACCGCCAGCAACTATTATTCAAGCTAAAACGTCTGTTGCAGCGCCAAGCTGTCAACACACGGCAAAACCTCACGCTTATATTAATCGGCTTTGCAATGTCTCTGTTGGGTATTGGCTTGGTGATGGGCGGTGAATTTCTGGTGCGCGATCCTTTTCATCGCGAGCTTATCGCCCTCGCGGGTGTGGTCATTATTGCTATCGCCTGTGTGCTAGCGGCCACCGGTTATGTGAGTATGAGTTTATTGAAAATCTTTTATATCATTACCCGCGATGACAAAGATGAGGATGAGGATGAGGATGAGGATGAGCAGCAGCGCAAAAAAAAAATCTGACCTACGCCACTAAGAAAAGCTCTGCTGATTTTTTGTCATTCAGAAAGTCCCAGTACTAACAGTGTGCTACTTACCTACCTTCAAAGCTGCACTAACCCGATCATATTAAGGTAGCTGATTTTCCCCCAACGAGGTATCGCGTTAGCAATCAGTAGGTCATTGAGCCCACTGATTTCACTCGCGGCAAAGTGACCAAAGAAAATACCAGACTTTGCTCATCAACCAAGTTACAACCTCCGCTAGCTTCGCCCATATCGTTATTGATCGACAGTTTTTAAGGAAGAAAACTAGGTACTTACTTAAATATAATACACCCCTAGTAGATTCATCATCTGCTCAGCACCACCACGAAACGCGTACCTAAAGCACTTAATGATAAATCAGTGTTAGTACAAAGCAAAACTCTTAACCGGTCAACAAATCTCCCCAAGTTGTCTGATAGCCCATATCCTCCAGTGAGGCAATAGTGACAGCAGATAGCACATTGCCTGTTTCGTTTAAATAACCTGTCATCAGTTCACTATTATATGCCTCTTCATCCCAGTGACCTGCCACTGTCCCTTCCTCGCCATCAGATTCAACTTTTACCCCTAGTGCGTCGTCAAATTCAGGATAGAGTTCGCCGAGGGCTTGGTTCGCTGATTCGCCATTAAAGCGGTAGTCTATATTGCCCTGCGCATCGTAAAGTGTATCTATTAATCCCATGGTTTCCCACAGCGCTCCGAACCCAAGGGAGTGCAACATTTCGTGTAGCACGATATCGTCCCACAAACCACTATCGCTATAACCTAGCGCATCTGCTGAATCAAATTGCATACTAGCGGCCACGGGTAAATAGCTGTCGCTGCGAACATAGGTTGGACTTGCTTGCCCTAACACACCACCTATCCCATCGATGGACGCAAGCGATGCCTCTATGACAATATCATCCACGGTTTCACCAAAAAAATTGAGAACATCAGGTATATCTTCTGTAATAATTGAGCTTAAGGTATCGGCAGCCGTTATAAACGCCTCTTGTAATTGCTCACTCCAATCACCTGTAAAATTGATGTCGATATTAAATTCTTGGCTATCATCCACCCACGCACTACCACTGCTATAACCGAGTAATGCACCAGTGTCGCTTTGAGTATTGACTCGCTCGGCCTCAGCCCTGTGTTCTGTTCGGGCTTCGGGAAAAAAATTGTTAATTGCTATCGCTGAATCGTCATTATCATCCACAGCTTTACGCTTAATTGGGCCTTTATTATTAGCGACCCTGTTATTGTATAAATCACGACCACTGTCGGCCTCATAGTTCAGTAGTTTTCTATCCATAATAATCCCTTACTCCTAAAGTTATCATTGTGTACGCATAACAATTAGTGAAAAATTCCGACTAAAACCAAGCAACTCTTAACGAAAATCTCGCTAAAGCTTTCCTTCCCCACATAAGTGAGTCTGTTGCGACTGCCAGTATCATAAAAACTTGCAACCAATATATCGTGTGACTTTTTCCCACATATTTATATTATGCGGTATTTTATCCCACGTAAAGCTATCAGTTCTTTTTATTCAACAAATGAGCCTTGCTGGGATGATTATTCCATTCAAAGAATCGGGCAGCGGTTGGCCCAAAGAGAACAGCTCAGTCCCGCGCGGGTAATAAAGGCCAATAGAATCTGTCATCCTGCTCATGGCCAATAAATAGAGAGGTAAGCATATTGAAGAAGGAGTCTGTAATACGTAGCGAACCAAGATAAGACACTCCGTCGCTTTTTTGAAGACAGCTTTAGCGGGTTCGATGACTGATGATGACTATCCATAAGATAGCTATGCTGACTAGCAGTAGTTAGCAGCTTGAATTCGCCAAAAAAAAGGGTAACCAAAAGGTTACCCTGAAAATGACAAGAACCGTGTTCTCTTGCTCGCCTAGCAATGCAGACCAACAAGAGAGAGTGAAGTTAACCAAATAAAGAACTTATCGGGTTACCTTGCGAGCAAAACAATAATACCGATAATGAGAATCAATTGCAAGTAGCAATGATTTCTATTTGTACTGGGGTCAGTCAGTTCTTATCACTAACAGTTCAACTTTAAGCGAGCGATGAAAACCTTGAATAGGTGATCATTCCTAAATGGCAGACATAATAAGAGTAACCAATAGCTTACCTTAACAATGACAAGAACCCTGTTCCCTTGTCCGCCTAGCAATGCAGGCCAACAAGAGAGAGTGAATCAAATACAGGTTTTATCGGGTTACCTTGCGAGCAAAAGAACAATATCGATGATGAGATCTAACCTTTAAAAATCGACGCTTATTCTTAGTATTTAAAGTTTGGAGCGTTGCTAATCTTCTATTAACCAACCTTTTTTACAAGCAAGCTCTATTTGCCTATTAACGTAATCCCAAAGTTTTGGCGAAAGATCTTTCAAATAAATATTTCTTTGAATGACTTGCTGTTTACGCACTTTGTTGATCGCCCAACTACCGCCTTCGTTAGCCATATTTTGTACTAATGGCAGTAGTCTATCTATCGACTTGGCAAACCGGGCATCAGTACTTTGCGCATTTTCAAACTCTACCCAAAGATCTTCCATTTGCTGAGATTGCGGCTCCGCTAGCAGTCCAAAGATACGTTTAGCCGCTGCCAACTCTTTTGCTTCTTGCTCAGATTGAAGAGCAGCCTCTTCAAAGGCAAATAAATCACCGGCATCTATTTCTACAATATCGTGAATCAATAGCATCGAAGTGACGCGCGCAATGTCTACCTCCTGCTCTGCATATTCGTGTAAAATTTGTGCACTTAATGCAATATGCCAGCTGTGTTCTGCGCTATTTTCAGCCCGATTATTGTCCGACTTAACCATCGTTCGCCGATATATACTCTTTAAACGGTCAATTTCAAAAATAAAATTGAATTGCTTTTCTAACCTGTGCTGCATGGTACTTCACTCCTTGAGAACTCAGCGAAACGTATCGTGGATATATGTGAGAAAGAAACCAGCCAGACACCAGAGCCCCTTTTCAATATCTATTAGGGATCTTCGAGCGTAAAAAAATAGCTAGCAGCAAGCTTTAACCCTGCAATTGCAATGATTAATACACAGCTAATTCAGCATCTGTAAAATGGTATTAACCCTGTACTGCCCTACTCTATCCAAACGCTGATGCCTTACCTTTAAAAACACCCCTTTATACATTATCTCTTAGCTTTACGTCATCATTTTTAAAACGCTTTATTTAGCTCAAGACAATGCATAGGAAAATTTACAGAATAAAAAAGCAAAAAAAAGCAACCCAATTGGATTGCTTAAAAATGACAAGAACCGTGTATTTTCTCTGTTGTAAAGACTTTCAACAGAAAAAAGTGAAGTTAACTTGATAATAAATATCGAGTTCCCTTGCGAGCAAACAAATAGTACCGCTAATGATAATGATTTGCAATATCAGTTCTTAAAATAATTCAAAGTAACTTTTTGACTAATATTTAATTCATTGATTCTTGCACGTTAGCCACAGGTATATCGATACACCTTGACTGTTTCAGCGATTTTACTCTATAAATACTAATCATATGTTTTTCCTGGACACGCCAATCAACCTCTATTAATCGTTTACTTTTTCTTTTAGGATAATTATCTATGCCTGTACTTCAAGGTAACACTGATCAACTATCACTTAAGCATCACAGCTGGAGCATTAAACAAATCGGAACTGATAAGGTTTTTAACTTTAACGTTCCAGGCGATATTCATAGCGCATTACTAACAGCGCAGTGTATTAGTGACCCCTATTGGCGAGACACTGAAACCAGCTTAGATTGGATCCATGAGAGTGAATGGCTGGCGCAAACACAATTTAATTTTAATCCTGAAAAGGGAATCAATTACACTTTGAGCTTTGCTGTGATTGACTGCCATGCCATTGTTTTACTGAACGGCATCGAGTTAGGTGTAGCACAAAGCCAATTCATACGCTGGGACTTTGATGTGAGTGACTGCCTAATCAGTGGTGACAATATTCTGCAAGTGCTGTTTAAATCAAACAGTGCCGTTGCCGCTGAAAAAGCAGCAGCTTCAGTATTCCCCATCCCGTTTATCGCCCAAAATAACCGCCTTGCACATTATAATTTTCTAAGAAAAACTCAATGCCATGCAGGCTGGGATTGGAACATAGCACTCTCCCCGCTCGGGCTCTATGGAGATATTATTGTAAAGCGTACCGAGCAATTTCGCTTTGATGATTTTTTGCTGCGCCAATGCCATGAGCTGGGATTTGTACGATTGGAAGTTGCATTGCACTGTGATGTTTTCGAGCCCTGTGAGATTGACGCGGTGTTAAGGTTAGGCAGCCAGAACGTCAGTAAACGCTGTCAACTCTACCCTGGAATGAAAAAAATTGAACTATCACTGGTCATTGATGACCCCATACTCTGGTGGCCAGTAGGTGAAGGCGAGCAGCACTTGTACCCCTTGACGCTATCACTGGGATCGCAAAACAAACAGAGCAACGTCGGGTTACGCAGTATCTATCTTGATACCGGTACTGATGAGATTGGTAACAAATTTGCCTTTCATATCAACAATCGCCCGCTATTTATGCGCGGAGCCAACTGGATACCCGCCGATGCCCTACCGCAGCGCGCCAGTGAAGCCGTTGTGAAAGATTTATTGCAATCTGCCGTTGATGCCAACATGAACATGATTCGTATCTGGGGGGGTGGCCAATACGAAGCTGATTGGTTTTATGCGCTTTGTGACGAGCTTGGTTTACTGGTTTGGCAAGATTTCATGTTCGCCTGCAATGCCTATCCTGCTCATCAACGTCAATGGCTGGACTTAGTGCGCAAAGAGGCCACCCAACAAATTCGAAGACTTTCAAGCCACCCATGCCTCGCACTGTGGTGTGGTGATAACGAGTTAGTGGGAGCACTGGGGTGGTTTGAAGAAACCACTGCTGACAGAGATCGTTATTTAGCGATCTACGACAGGCTTAATCATGCGCTGGAAGAAATCTTTGAGGATGAAGCGCCAGATGTTCAGTTCTGGCCATCCTCCCCCTCCGTAGGACGACTAAACTTCTCAGATGGCTGGCATATTGATACCTCAGGAGACATGCATTTTTGGGATGTATGGCACAGCGCAAAAGATTTTGAACACTATCGCACTGTCAAACCGCGCTTTTGTTCTGAATTTGGCTTTCAATCATTCCCTTCGATGCCAGTGATAAATAGTTTCACTCAGCCAGAAGATCACAACATCTCCTCTTCAGTGATGGAAATTCATCAGCGCAACCCTGGTGGTAATGCGCGTATTGTAGAAACGCTACAGCGCTATTTTCGATTTCCAGAAACTTTTGCTGATATGGTCTATTTAAGCCAGGTAAGCCAAGGACTGGCAATGAAAACATCGATAGAGTATTGGCGTTCAAATAAACCGCGCTGTATGGGCACGCTTTACTGGCAACTCAACGACTCTTGGCCAGTCTCCAGCTGGTCTAGCCTTGAGTACGGTGGTGGCTGGAAGTGTACCCATTATTTGGCGAAACGCTATTACGCGCCACTTTTAATTACCACAGTCCCCGATAATAACAGCGCTACACTGGGGATTTTTGCGATCAATGATACTCCTGCTGCCATCCAACTGCAGATTGAATTACAAGCAGTTTCTAGTTCAGGACAGTTACGCTCGCTCGGCTCTATCTGCGCTATTTGTCCAACCGATTGTGCCATCCAAGTACATGTATTAAGCCAGAGTGCGTTAATGGAAGACGAGTTTTTACACTACCAATGGCACGATACTGATAATAGGTATGTTGGCGAAAATGAGTATTTACCAAAACGCCCTAAGGAATATTCATTTGATCCACCTAATATCCGCACCCAAATTGATGGCGACACAGTAACTTTGACCAGCGATAAACTTGCCCTCTACGTTACTTACGATCACGGCGGCTGTTCAGTATACAGTGACAACTGCTTTACTTTATTGCCCGGTATCGCTAAAACCCTTAAAGTATTGCGCCAGCGCACTAGCACGTTAAGCTGCGATAACAATAGCAGCTTAAAAACCGTTCATTATTTAAAAGGATAGAGAGTGACACGCAAAACCTCGGTTACATTAAAAACAATTGCTCAAGAACTCGGGGTGTCCGTCACCACTGTCGCGCGCGCACTTAACGGTGGGGAGCGTCTCAGCGCGAGTACCACCGAAAAAGTACTCAGAGTAGCCCAACAATTAGGTTATGTTCGCAATCTCGATGGCGTCAAGCTACGCACGGGCAAGACCTTTGTGGTGATGGCCTTTTTAGGCGTCCCTACTGAAGAGGAAATTGGCGATTCAGGATCCGTTGGTTTATTAAACGGCATACACAAACGACTAAGCACTTCTGATTATGCGGTTAGAGTAACGCCTGTTAGCTTACAGGAAAACGGCTTTGAGGGCATCAAACAGGTTGTTGATGGACACAGTGCCGATGGCATTATTCTCGATCATACAACCCCTGAGGATGAGAGGGTAAAATTCCTAAATCAAGCGAACATTCCCTTCGTCACCTTCGGTCGTACTTTATTAGCTAAGCAACATCCCTATTTTGATATAGATAACAAAGACGCCGCTTACCAAGGAACTTGTGAGATGATTCGCTTAGGTTATCAACGTATCGCGCTGATAGAGGCAAATAGTGATTACACTTTTGTATCTCAGCGTGTGGCAGGTTACAAACAAGCCTTGCGTGCAGCAAATATTCAATTTGACAGTACTTTAATTAAACATTTAGACCAGTGTGCTCCACAGTCATATACAGCAGTCGAGGCTTTACTGAGCGTGCATGTTGATGCATTTGTCTGCGCCAACGAATTACTCTTTATGGGCGCTAGAGCAGGGCTGCGAAATGCGCTGGGGGACCAGTGTCACCGTTTTGGTTTCTCTTTGCGCTCAGGGACTAACTTGTGCGCCTATTTAAATACCAAGGTGTCCACCAGCTTTTATTCACGGGTCGATGCGGGCTGGAATTTAGCGGATTTACTGTTACAACAAATAGCAGGGGCACCGGTTAGCGAAAGCCAAGCTATCGTCAAAACAGCATTGCGTAATTTTTAAATTTCATTGCAAATGCCAGAACTTTCACAGTAAAATCAGCGCTGTTAAATAATATAAGCATACTTTTTTTATGAGTCATTTTTTTGAAATCCACCGCGTTACTGATCAATGGGGTAAAATCCATGTACTCAGTGATAGTTACAACTACTATTTGACTTTTGGTGCTGGCGGTCAGCAAAGCGGCATGCAGGTCAACCAACCCGATAGACTGTTATTTCAATACACGCAGGCGATGATGCTTGGTGCTTTATTTTGCCCGAAAGCCAATACAGCACTGCTGTTAGGGCTAGGCGCTGGCTCTCTTGCTAAGTCTTTACTGGTTTACAATGAAGAGATGAATATCACCGCCGTAGAATTGCGCCAGCAAGTAATAGACATTGCTCATGACTGGTTTAATTTGCCCCAGAGCTCGCGCATCAATATCATCACTGGCGATGCTTTTCAATACATCAAAGATAGTCCACCGAAAACCGACTTGCTCTTTGTCGATTTGTATTTAGATAACGGTATACAGGACTCCCTATCCAGTGCGGTATTTATCCAAGATTGCTATGATGCGATCAATGATCAAGGTTGTTTGATACTGAATCTATGGGATGAAGGCAAAGGTTATCTGCCTTTTGATTTAAGCTTACTAGAGGAAACATTCACCTCCCAATCACTCATGTTAGTGACTGATGAGGGGAACATTATTGTGATTACCGGCAAAAATTTCCAACCGGACCCACATCCAAGACGGTTGCAGCCTGTTGCCAAAAAAATGGGTAATCAATTAGATATTCCGCTGCAAAAGCTACTCAACCAACTGCAAGTAAGAAACTAAATACAACCTTCTATATCAGAGGGGTTATCTTTTAGGGGCCTTTTAGGCGGCCCCTGAAACATTTTATTGTTAAACTTTAAATCGTAATGCCATTATCAGGGCGCACCGCTTTCCAGTACTTTTTACGCCAGTAAATATTATCCAGTGCGGAAATAATAACCCCACGCTTCTCTGAGACGTGCATAAATTTATTGCCGTTGACAACAACGCCAACATGCCTCACTGAACGCGAAGTTTTAAACAGTACTAAATCACCGGGCAATAGCTCATTTTTTTCTACACTGTAACCTAAAGTAGCTTGGCCCAAAGTGGTCCGCGGCACCTTTACATTAAAAACATTGTGGTAAGCGTTTCTAACAAAAGCAGAGCAGTCTATGCCATTACGGCTATTACCACCCAATCGATAGGGCGTTCCCTCCCAATCGGTAAAATAACCTAATAGCTGCTGCTCTACATTGATAATAGGAGAAGAAGTCTCTTTTTTTTTGTCAGGCTCACTAGTACTTATCGTAGGCGTCTGAGTCGCACAGCCGGCGAGTACCAGAAGCATCGCTAAACAACTTAGCTTAAACAGCAGGCAAGCTCTTTTAACTATCAAATTCAAATCGTAATCTCTACTTGATATCTTCACTAATTACTTGGAAAACTGATCGCACTTATTAACGACTAAGACTGTTTAAGGCAGGGACCAACCCATTTTAAGCCACAAAATAATAGTATAAAAATAGTTGAAATAAAAGTTTATTCATTTGCTTGGTACTTAAAACTCCAAAAAAGAAAAAATCAAGCGCGAATATTGGCTAGCGAACGACATTTATCGAGCAGTCTGTTAAAATATAGTTAATTCTACATATCAGAGATTCCATACTGTGTTTCAAGAACATCAACTGCACGATCGTTTATTAAAAGCCCTTAGCGCACTTAAATTCGATACCCCCACCCCGGTACAAGAAGCCACTTTAAATGATACTTTAGCCGGTCGGGACGTCTTAGTTACCGCTGAGACAGGTAGTGGTAAAACCGCTGCTTTTTTAGTGCCATTACTGGACCGATTACTCAGCGTTAAAGCTCCTAGACATGAGGCTCGGGCACTAATCCTGACCCCAACTAGAGAACTCGCGATTCAAGTATTAAATCACTTGGAGCAATTAGCACAATTCACTTTTATCAAAGGTGATACTGTTTGCGGTGGTGAGGAATTTAAGCCACAAGCGGCGAGGTTGCGTAAAAATCCTGATATTTTAATTGCGACACCTGGGCGTTTGATCGATCATTTAGACAAGGGCACTATCGATTTATCTGCTATTGAAGTCCTTATTCTGGATGAAGCAGATCGCATGATTGACATGGGATTTGAAGAAGATGTGACTCGCATTATCAGCAGCTGCCCAGAGCAGCGACACAGCATGCTGTTCTCTGCAACGCTGGCGCACGACAAAATGCCTGCCTTTATCAAGAAAAGCCTCTCTGACCCTGCTGTGCATCAGCTCAATAGTCACCGCGAAGTGCATCAGAAAATTAGTCACCAAGTAATTACCGCCACAGATGGTGAATTAAAAGACAAGCAGCTTATCTCACTGCTACATAAAGAACCTTTTGAAAAAGCTATCGTCTTTACTAATACCATTGTCGAAGCCGCTAGGTTAAATGGTTATGTACGTCGCTTTGGGATCCGCGCTGGCGTCATTCATGGCGATTTAACCCAAGAACAACGTAAGCACGTTATTAACTTACTCAAAACAGGCACCTTAAAAATATTAATTGCGACGGATGTGGCAGCCCGTGGCATTGATATTAAGGGCATTGACTTAGTCATCAACCGAGATATGCCAAGAAGTGGTGATGATTATATTCACCGCACCGGTAGAACAGGCCGCGCGGGGACTCAAGGACGTGCAATATCACTGATTAATCCATTCGAGTGGAATTTAATGGCGGGAATCGAGCGCTATTTAAAAACCAAGTTTGAAATGCGTACAATAAAAGGATTGGAAGGCAGCTACTTAGGCCCGAAGAAAGTTAAAACATCAGGAAAGGCTGCCGGTTCTAAAAAGAAGAAAATCGATAAGAAGTTAGCCACTAAGAGTGGAAAAAAAGCGCCTAGAGATAAAAAGAAAGTTAAGAAGCGCTCTGCACCTGTCATCATTGATGATGGAATGGCACCTTTTACCCGTAAAAAATAATCGCGTTACCTGCTGCTTTCGCTAGATCCCTTTTGCAAGCGACCTAGCGTCTATACCTGCTGTTTATGATTGGCTGACCCGCTCTTCTAACTCAAACATATGTTGATGTAAATAGGGGATTAAGCGATTAATCGGCTTGGGCTCTAATAGCCAATTTCCCTGTAAGTAGTGACAGTTCAACTCTTTGAGTTGTTCTGCCACCGCCTGCGTTTCAACACCTTCTGCAACCACCACTTTATCCAGTGATTTTGCCAAGGTCAGCACCACTTCTACTAGCGTTCTATCCTTTGGGTTACTCTTCATTCCCTGAATTAAACTTGAGTCAATTTTTAGAATATCTGCCGGGTAATTGCGCAAATAGTTAATGGCAGAATGACCCGTACCAAAATCATCTATGGCAAACTGTACCCCCATTTTGCGCATGGCCGTCACCACATTCATACGCACTGACTTTTTATCCATCAATAAAGCTTCGGGTATTTCAAATATAAATCGATCACCAGTGACAAAGTTTTCGCTCAAAATTCGCTTCCAGCGCTCAAAAGCACGCGATGAATAATATTCACTGATCGAGTGGTTGAGGGCTATTTTTACATTGATATCCCCATCCTCAAAACTGCGAATATCGCGGCAAGCTTGGCTAAAGGCCCAATTCCCTATTTCTCTGATAGCGCCTGTTTTCTCAGCAACTGGAATAAACTTATCTGGCATCACCAAACCGTTTTTGGGGTGATTCCAGCGAATCAAGGCTTCACAGATATCCACATTTTCAGTCTCGACGTTTAGCACTGGCTGATAATAAAGCTCAAACTCACCTGCCTCTAAGCCTCTAAGCAAATCTTGGTGAATTAATAAATAGCTGTCAGCTTGCTCGCGCATTCCTTCATTGAAGAAAAAATGCCGGTTGCGACCCGCTCTTTTAGCAGCGTACATAGCCTGATCAGAATGATGCAATAAAGTTGGCGCATCATTTCCATCAATAGGATACATAGCGACCCCCATGCTCACTGTCAGGTAGTGTTGTTGACCGGCATACTCGATAGGTCGCTGTAATTGCTTTTTGAGTTTGTCAGCCAGTAAGTCTGCCTTTATAACATCATCGACTTCTCGAGCGACATAGACAAATTCATCCCCTGAAATGCGGGCCACTAAGTTGGTGTTATTAGCGGCCATTTCTAAGCGCGCTGAAAACTCACTGAGAATAACGTCCCCTGCACCTTGCCCCAGCTGGTCATTGAGATGCTTAAAATGATCAATATCCATGAAAAAGATAGCAAAATCAGATTGCTCTCGCTGCGCCTCCTCAATTAACTCTCTTAGCCTTCTAGAAAAATGATAGCGATTGGGCAGACCTGTTAATAAATCATAGTTTGCCCGATAAGCGCCAGCTCTTACATCCACACTGCGCTGCTGATAAACACAGATAAAACGATGGGCACTAACAGCCACAAAAACGGCTAGAGCCAGTGCCCCTAACCAGCCAATGATATGCTGTTCTAATGAGCTACTTTTAAGCATCGTTTCAATTTGCCAATGAGCATTCGCGAAGCTTATATTTAATTTGTAACTATCGGTGTCGCTAAAATCGGATTCCTGACCAAGTTCAAATAGTGTGCTTTTAGCACCAACCTCTAAAGAGATTATTCTAAAAGGCTGCAGCTTTAGTTTGTCGCGGAAAATTTCAGACTTAAGATAATGGTACAAATCCAGCTCGAGCATTAATAACTTTGTACTGGCTCTATCAGCCCTATCAGTTAACCGCTGATAGAATATTAAACTGCTCTGCTGTTGCACTTGGGGCTGAGTAAATTCAATTAAAAAGTTTTTTTCATTAGTAAATTTACTAAACAACTGCGTTTCAATTTTCTTGCCAATTAAATGGTGATTCAGCCCCAGCGGATAGACCTGAGTGATTACATTTTCCCGAGTTAACGCCATTAATTTAGTGTATGGATGCTGCTGGGAGAGAGGTTCAGCTAGATCTCTAAACGTCTTATCTGTGATCTCTTCGCTGGTACTAATCGCCAGATGGTATTGATATAAGATATCCCTATTATCAGCAATAAAGTTGCCCAGCCGATCATGGACCATATTCGCTTGAGAGATGGCTTCTATTTTATCAAATGCCGACTGTTTCTCGCCGAGTATATAAAGGAACATTCCCAGCGCGAACATGACTAGCGCACCTATAATAGCCGCAAAAAAAAGCGGCCCATGCGGTTTAATCAACAGATTTTCAACCGACGTTGATCCACCAACGCTGGAACACGGATCCATTTTTGACTGGATAGTTCTGCGTTCTATACTTTGCATAATTGCATTTGTCGCTCGCTGCTTTGTTCTTGATTAAGTAGAGTATAGTTGGCATTTGTCAAAAAGTGATAAAGATACGATCACTTTTAAAGTACTTTACCTGGGTTCATTATATTGTTTGGATCCAATGCCGATTTAACCAGTTTCATTATCTCCACAGCAGCAGGCAGCTCTTGTACGAGGTACGTTTTTTTACCTACCCCAATGCCATGCTCACCCGTACAAGTTCCCTCCATTTCCAACGCTCTATTGACCAGACGGTGATTAAAATCATCGACCAATTGCATCTCCTGTTTGTCCTCGGGAAAAACACTCAGTGCCACGTGAAAATTACCATCGCCAACATGTCCAATAATCGGCATGTTCAATCCCGTTGTTGCTATATCTGCTTTGGTTTGCAAAATACACTGGGTTAATCTAGAAATAGGTACACAGACGTCAGTCGATAATATTTTAGATCCTGGTCGCTGAGCCAATGCTGCATAGGCAAAGTCATGCCTGGCGCGCCAAAGTCGGTTGCGATCTTCTGTCTTAAGTGCCCATTGAAAATCACTGCCGCCCAGCTCTGCCGCCAGTTCCTGGACGGTATTCGCCTGCTCTTTAGCAGAAGCATCAGTGCCGTGAAATTCTAAAAACAAATGCGGAGTGTGAGCATAACCCAAATCACTATGGTCATTAATAGTTTTTATGGCTGCTTCATCCAACAACTCAATACGCGCGATAGGTACTCCCATTTGAATCGTATTGATCACACAGTTAACAGCACCTTCTAATGAATCAAATGCGCAAACAGCAGAGGCAATGCACTCAGGAATGGCATGCAATTTCAACGTTACTTCACAGATAACTCCCAACGTCCCTTCAGAGCCGACAAATAAACGGGTTAAATCATAACCTGCCGCTGATTTTCGCGCTCTAGTACTGGTTTTTACAATATTGCCATCACTTGTCACCACAATGAGTGCTAAGACAGCCTCTCTCATAGTGCCATAGCGTACCGCATTAGTTCCGGACGCCCTTGTCGCGACCATACCACCAATAGATGCGTTAGCGCCTGGATCGACCGGGAAAAACAGACCGGTATCTCGTAAATACTCGTTTAGCTCTCTACGGGTCACACCCGCTTGTACAGAACAGTCCATGTCTTCTGCACTCACCCGGGTGATATTATTCATCTGGCACATATCAATCGATAGTCCACCATTAATAGCATTGACTCCGCCCTCAAGTGCGGTACCAGTGCCAAAGGGGATAACAGGCATCGCGTACTTTGCGCAGATTTTAACAATTTCAGATACTTCTTCAATACTCTTTGGAAAAGCAACCGCATCCGGTGCACTAGGCGGGTGAAAAGACTCATCTTGCGCGTGATGATCGCGTATCACTGCTGCAGTTGAAAGGCGCTCTTGTAGTAAAATTTGCAATTGAGAAATGGCTTCGCAAACATTCACTTTCGTACTACTTTGGCTATTTAATGTCATCGCCTCTTGCACCTTTATTCATTAATTAGCTGTTGATATTAACAGAGTATTTAGCGCCTTTATAGAATCAGTTAGACAGATAAATCAATTTCCCAGCGCTATTGTGTCACTGGTGCATTTTTTATAATGAGTGTTGCAAATCCTGCCAGTGCTTATCTCTTTTTGACTGTGATATTTTGATTCTTTTCCAGAGTGTGAGCGTACTAATGCATCATCAACTATCCGACCGGGAACACCACTGTATTGAGTTACTCCAGGGAGAATGTAAACTGACCAACGCACCATTGGTGCAGTTTGATAACGGCCAGACTTGTATTCCCCAGCACTATTTAAAATTTTCGCACACTAGAGAAAGCGTTGAGAAAATAGTGTTTGATATTGACTACAATATACTCTTTCCAATCTTTGTTAGTGAAGAAGAGCAGCAAATCTATCTTCAAATTGGTATTGTCGGGCAAGACAATTATGCCAGCACCGAAAACGCTCAAAATACTAAAATAGTCTACGGACGAAAATGGCGCGTGGAGCCAAACCTACCAACCTCTGAGATTATTCAAAGTGTCTTTTTAGCACTCATCATTGCCAGAGAACATGAAGTGAGAGAGTTGTTTCGCGTTAATCATCAAGGAGCGTTAACCACGCCTTTTAACAACCATCACGACTTGCCCGCGCTCGCGCATCTACGAGCAGAATTTAGCGAACAAAATAATCAACAGGCAAACAAAGCGCAGCTAAAACAGCTTCTGCTAGATCTTAGTTACGATGGTGCCCCGCTAAAATTACTGCACTTGGAGCAATTGCATAATCAACAGTGGCTACTTGAAATTCATATAGAATCTCGCGCACAATCTAGTTTGCAGGAATTACAATCCCCCCGCGGTATTGAGCTAGTATTTCTCTTAAAAGACTGTTCTATCAACACCTTATTACATGAGCTAATGGCACAGTTATTAATGCTCTCGCACAGACATATAGAAGAGCATTTCTGCTATAAAGGTTTTAAGCGCTTTAGTCGCACCAATGCAGTTTTAACGCTGTCTAAGCTGTCTGCTAAAATGCGCAGAAAAACCGAAATACACGCCCATGAAGAATTTGTTGAAGCGGTTGTCAGTAGTAATTATAACACCGATAAAAGCCGCATTCCGCAACAGCAAAGTGGCCCGCTCGCCGAAAAAATAGCGCGGAATTTGGCGCAATACCCCATTATTGACGGGATACTGCCCAACGTTATTCTATGCTGCAACGGTTGACTCTATAGCGGATTCATTTCACTAAATTTTTCCCTCAATTAGGTCAGCATTTTCCAGAAGCTTATTGGTCATGAAATTGACAAACGTTTGCACTTTCAAATTATCGCGCAAATCTGGGTGGCGCAGCACCCATAAGTCGTATTTTGCTTCACTAATAAACGGCGGAATACGCACTAATTGAGCATCACTATCACCAATGAAGCAAGGTAGAACAGCCACCCCCATCCCCTCTCGACAAGCACTGGCTTGCAGCATAGCGCTGACAATTTTATGTTTAGAGGATAGCTTGGGGTACTCTCTGGCAATTTTGCCACTTGGACGACGCATTTTATCATTCCAGCCAATCCAAGTCTGGGCAGCCAACCACTGCCCATCTAACATTTTCCCTTTATTTCGCACACTGATATAACAAGCGCGATGCACGTTTGCCAACTTGCGCCCTATCAAATGCTCAGGGGGCTCATTGCAGAACCTAAAAGCCACATCGGCCTCGCGATTAGCGAGATTAAACGCTTTTGTGGAATCAATTATTTCCATTTCAATCTGCGGGTGCTCTGTGCAAAACTCTGCAAACCAAGGCATTAACAAATATTGCGCGATCATATCGGGCATAGTGACTCTAATCTCCCCCGCTAGGGAAAAATCCCGACCCGCTATCTTGCGCTGCACACTATTGAGCCTCTCCTCCAAGTAACAAGCATCTTCAAATATTTGGTTTCCCATTAATGTTTTTGTGTAGCCCTTGTGGGAGCGCTCAAACAATCTCTGCCCGAGGCTTTTCTCAAAGCTATTGATGCGCCTTGAAACAGTCGCATGGTTCACATCTAGTACACTGGCAGCCGCCCGAATGGAACCCGTACGCGATACCGCCAGAAAATACTTAAGATCATCCCAATTCAAATGACACTCCTTAAATTAACACTGTGTTGTGTGAGCGAACAGTAAGCGAAATACAGCATAGAACACTAGGTGTAAAAATGCAGATGACTGGTGCATTTTTAAACCATTATTTGAAACCAATAATTCGATTAATATTATCGCTGTCCTGTAACAAGTTATCTCGCTCTAGCGAAGATTCAATCATTAGCGATGGGCCGTCCTATCAACAGTGACCGCCGATAGAAAGCAACAGGAAAATTTCCCAAATGGATTAGCTTGTCGTTAATTCATTGCTGAGAAATTCTTGATGATTTTGGCTGCGCCTATCTCATCTCTACTGTCATAAACTCTGAGGAATATAGCATGAATGCACCTACAAATGCCGCAGACTTGATCAACGATATGCCGTTTGCAAAAAGCAATGCACCCGCTATTAGCGGTCAATTTGAAGTCAGCGCTCAAGTCACGATCAATGCCAACACAGCTACTGCCTGGGAAGTATTAGCAGACTTTTACGATGTTTACACTTGGGTACCTGGGGTCAGTAAATCGCACGCTTTAAACGATTTACCGCTTGGCGTTGGCGCAGCGAGATATTGTAAATTAGACGATTTTGGCTCGATAGAAGAGCATATAACCCACTGGGTAGATAAGGTGGGATTTGTCTATAACATTTCCCCGCTAGGACCGTTAAACAATGCCGTCAGTCGCTGGTGGCTAACGCCTTTAGCGGACCAGCAAACGATACTGGAAGTTACGCTAAAATACGATATTCGCTTCTCCATTTTTGGCCAGCTGATGCACACTCTCATTATGCGCAATAAACTAAAAACATCACTGCCCGCCACATTGCAAGCGGTAAAAAAACAAGTGGAGTCAAAAGCATTGGCAGCTGATCAACAATAAGTGATAAAAAAACATACGCCGTTGAATGAGGCCCTAGCTATTATTGAATTTTTGGTACAAGCCCTAAAGCCTCACATTTACTTTTGTTGGCCGGTAAAAAAAAGCCAATAATATAAGGATAATATTATTGGCTTTTTTGCTACTTACATTATTACTGCTATATCACTTTAACCTTGAATCCACTTCTCAAGATCATCAGCGCCGCCAATAAGCTCTCCATCGACAAATATCTGCGGTGTAGTAGCGGCGCCGGATATTGCCTGTAGGCTAATATTACTCAGGCCGTTTTCACCTATCTCTATCTCTTCGAAACTAAGATTATTTTGCTTTAATAGGTTTTTTGCTCTTACGCAGTGCCCGCACCCCGCTTTAGAAATCATACTGATGCTCTGCGGCTTTTGCGCTTGCGGGTTGATAAAATCGAGCATGGTGTCAGCATCTGAAACGTCAAATGGATCGCCAGGAACATCCGCTTCAATGAACATTTTTTCAATCTGGCCATCGCAAACCAGCATAGAGTAACGCCATGAACGCTTGCCAAAACCGATGTCAGATTTATTCACCAACATGCCCATCGCATCCGTAAAGTCACCATTACCATCCGGAATGAATTGAATATTTTCTGCATTTTGCTCAGCGGCCCAAGCATTCATCACAAAAGTATCGTTAACGGAAACACAGAGGATTCTATCAATTCCGTTTTTGGCAAAAGCCGTAGTGAGTTCATTGTATCTTGGCAGATGACTGCTAGAACAAGTCGGCGTAAAAGCACCGGGAAGTGAAAATACGATCACCTTTTGACCTTTGAATAAATCGTCGCTGTTCACCCTCTCCCACTGATCGTTAACAATCTGATTAAACTCTACTTGGGGTATTGCGCTTCCTTCAATATTTTTCAACATTTGTTTGTGCCTCTAGCTTATCTGTTTCGATTGAGATAAGTATATAGGCCACTAGACAGTAGTGATAATTAATAGATTTGATACACCTAATAGTTAATAGCTATTGCAGATGGGTTAGGTTATTTTTCACCTGCTCTGCGGCTGTCTATATTAGTCAGAATTTGCTCGCGTTGTTTATTTCCCAGTTCGGACCAGCTGGTAATTTCCGTTAGTGAGCGTAGACATCCAATACATATATCGGTGTCATCCAAACAGCAATTTCTGATACAGGGAGAAGCGATTAATTTATCACTACTCCCCTTGTGCTCGTCAGTATCCATAGCTCAAATGTCTCTAGAGGGGTCTCACTTTCATTTTTCCGACACCTACTTCAATCACTTCTACTGCAGTGCCTTTCGCTAAAGCACTATCACAGGAAACTTTCCAATTGATACCTGAGTACTGATGTTTAATGGTTGCGCTAGCGCTTAGATCTTCATCTAAGCTAAATCGATAACCAATTAAATCATTAGTGACAGCTTTAGTGTCCACTTTGTTTTGCATTCTCTTGAGTGGTGGCCATAACAGCAGTGAGCCAACCAATGTCGCTAGAGCCACACAAATTAGGGCATTGGTGATGTTTGCATCCATCAGGTTTAAGAAAAACACTAAGCTGGTAGCAATACAACCCAACCCTAAAAAAAATAGAAAGAAGGTTGAAAAACCTAACACTATGACTTCTACAACCAGTAATACCAGCCCTAAGACAAGCAGAGACTCAGCCATGTTTTGCGTAAATATATCCATTAATTACCTTTATTGAGTGTATTAATAATGGTCATAGCTTGCGCTACCACACTGGATGCATCCGTTGCTGCATCAGGAAGTAAAACAACGGTTGAGTCTTTAGCGATTGCCTGCTTTGCTGCAATGGCTTTTGATGCAAGCTCTAACTGAATGGCTTTTTGCCCCTCTGGGGTTTTTGCTGCATCACCGACAGTAATCAATGCTTCCGCCTGCGCTGATGCGACAGCGACAATTGCTTTTGCCTCACCTTCAGCTCTGAGCACTTGCTCTGTTTTATCCGCCTCAGCCGCGAGTACCTGTGCCTGCTTTTGACCTTCGGCAACATTAATTGCCGACTGCCTATCACCTTCTGATTCCAATATTTGAGCACGTTTTACCCGCTCAGCCTTCATTTGCGCCTCCATGGCTTCCATTATCGTCACCGGCGGCACTATATCTTTGATCTCATAACGTAGCACTTGCACCCCCCATGGCTCAGACGCTAGGTTTATAGACTCAACAATATTTAAATTTAACTTATCACGCTCTTCAAACGTCTTATCGAGCTCCATTTTACCTAACTCAGATCGCATTGTGGTCTGTGCTAATTGCACTACCGCAAAGCTGTAATCTTCAACACCGTAGGTCGCACGGTAGGGGTCTAGTACTCGAAAATAGAGGACTCCATCGACAGTTAATGTAATATTATCACGCGTAATAGCCCCTTGGCTTGGCACATCGACGGCCTGTTCTTTGAGTGATCTATCAGCGGCAATTTTATCGATGAAAGGCAAAATAAAATTCAACCCGGCTTCTTTACTGTCGCGATACTTACCAAATCGTTCGATAACATAGGCCCTGTTTTGCGGCACAAAAATAATCGATGATTTCATTATTACTAACAGTAAGACCAATACTACAAACGGCCATGTGAATACAAAATTCAATAGCGTCTCGATCAATATGTCCATTGCTTAGCTTTCCTTTATTGGTAGAATTATAACCCAAATATGCTACCCAATTACTCGTGCTCTCGCTCCACAGGCTTTCTTTGTCAAATAAAAAAGAGACTGCAAAAAAATTGCGGCGCTATTATCACGGTATTGTGTGCATTATCCGAGCTAGGGTATATCACTTTTATCATTGCGTTTTATATAACTAATTCAGGTATTAGCTAATTCATCAAACGCTTATTTATTCATACCCTAAGAGTCAATATACCCTACTACACTCACCTGGAAATTGGGCCTAGGCGTAGGAATATACTCAAGGGTCTTATTAATCTTTGATATTTTCCATGACCACAAAAGTGCTGCTTTGTAATACAAATGGCAAATTAGATAGCGTTTCCCCAAGAAATTTTCGATAGCTATCCATATCGCTCGTTCGCACTTTAATTAAGTAATCAAAGCTAGCTGCAATCATGTGACACTGCTCAACTTCTGGGATCACCCGTATCGCATCATTAAATGCCTCTAACGCTTTGGTCTTGGTATCCGATAAGGTTACTTGAACAAAAGCAATATGAGATTCACCGAGTTTAGCTCTGTCCACCAGCAAACTGTAACCTAATATATACCCCTGCTGCTCCAGTTTATCCATACGCACTTTACAGGGTGTTTTGGAAAGCCCCACCACATCTGCGAGCTCTGTCACGCTAATACGGGAATTTTTTTGTAACTGCCTAATAATTGCCTTATCAAATTGATCCAATTTATTCATTTTGAAACTATGCCGCCTTGTTCATAAAATAATATTTCTCTCATTTGATTCACTGACTCTCTATCCTCGTAACTGACAGTGAGTATAGAGCGCAAGGCATTGCTTTTAAAGTAACGTTGAATTGTCTTAGCTTCAATTATAGGCCAGTGATTATTTTCAAACCACTACTAATCAATAACCAGTAAGAAGTCTATTGAAGTCGCTGATTGAGTTTGTGGACTAATCGCCCGCTGAAAGCAGCGGGCCCGTGCTTATAAATCGGTAGTGATGCTGCACATCGTTATCATCACTACCCTTCACTAACCGCCACTATCTTTTAGATAGCTTGGAATGAAGATTACCGACTGAGGAGCTTTATCCGCTACTGCAACATCCTGATTAGGCTTATCAGTATTATAAGAGCAAATAATTCTTCCCTCACGATACAAGCCGATATCTTTGAGTAAGTCATCGTTTAAATGTTCCACAGATTGATAGGGATTTGCACTAAACAATAATTTATTTAGTGCTTGAAAGCTATTAATGGCGCGCTTTAGTATAGTCATTATATTTCTCTCTAATAGGCCTTAGAGAGCAGTAACGACAAATTGAAAATATCTAATGCCGCACTGTCTCTGCGGCATTATTGTTCAAATTAAAGGGGGGGCTTTTATCCCTATACTAGAACCCAATGCGCATTCGCAGCTATGTCGCAGTGTTTGTGCCACCGCATAACATGGTCGAACGTTAATTTGCATTAGATTAAAAGTCATAATTTTCACAACATAAATTGATAGGAAGTCTCAAAGGAGACGAGCAAATACTAACCTAGTCAGGATATGAATAGCAATGGCTAATATACATTCTATTCACCGACTTTTTGCTAATTTAAAGCATTGTCTTTATTCACGTATTTATTTATTACCAAAACAAAAAAGGCGATAACCTCTCAGTTATCGCCTGCTTTTATGCAACGCTTATGTTGCTTATTTTCGGGTAACATTGCCTTTATTGTGTGCGCTAGCACTTAGCGGAGAATTTTTCTGAATATACTCTTTTAAAACATCCGCATCCACAAAGCCACTATTGACATAGCCAGCATGTTTATTCAATGCCGGGTATTTGTCGCCACCTGATGCTATATAGCTATTGATTGCCATACGGTAACTTTTGGCGAAATCTAGAGCTTGCCCTTTAATTGTCGCGCTTTTTAACACGCCCTTTTCAATCACCAGCTCGACACCGGCGAACTGAGCAAAAGCACCACTATCTACAGGTTTTGCAGCAACCGCGGTTAGATAATCCATAAGTTCTTTACCATTGAACTCAACAAAGCTGACAACGTTGGCAAAGGGCTGCACTTTTAATACGTCTTTATAGGTAATATCCCCTTGAGCAATGCTATCGCGAATACCGCCAGAGTTCATAACGGCCAAATCAGCTCCCACTTTCTCCATTTGCGCCAGCGCAATTAAGTGGCCCATATTGGTTGGCTTAAAGCGAACAACAGCTCTATCGCCTTCAAGCTTGTCATCGACCGAACCAATTTTTTGCTGCAGTTGCTCTTGTCCTTGCTCTTGATACGGCTTTAACAACGCTTTTAACTGGACATCTTCAGCAATCTCCTCAGTGATATGCACGCGTACTTTTTTTCCTTCAGCGTTTTTCACTTTCTTCTTTAAATTAACAGGGATCAACTGGTAACTTAGCAAGCTCAATTCGCCATTTTTAAATTCAAGGTCTGCACGTCCTACATATTTACCCCACTCATGAGCTTGCATGATTAAGGTACCATTTTGCACATCTGGCATGCACTGCATACCTGCTTTATACTTAGTAATTAATGCCCCTTGTGCGTCCGCACACACTGGGTCTTGGGAGTGCCCACCGATAATCA
>Ga0105357_10000128_pt1 | contig 35042 bp, 30 predicted proteins | sample GOMGulsemesocosm_4_FD_83660 | JGI IMG/M metagenome (GOLD analysis project Ga0105357, IMG submission 83660) | Methane-oxidizing microbial communities from mesocosms in the Gulf of Mexico - GOM15B Gulf of Mexico | ecosystem: Environmental > Aquatic > Marine > Cold seeps | place: USA: Gulf of...
AGGCACTGAAGCACGCTTCGATTCTGAGCGAACAAGAGAAGGAACAATTTTGTCGAACCAATTACTCATATGTTTAATCCGTTTTCTGTACCATCCAAAAGCAGATGGATTCTATCTTGAATAGCCTACGCGTTTGAGGCCCTACGTTTACTGCAAACTGTCAGTTGCACACACAACTGCCAAGCTATAAATTTATTTTTACAGGCATAAGGTAACACTTATCTTTTCACAGGTCTTTGCTCTTGTTCACCGCTGAGCAAAAAACAGTTAACTAAAGGGCATTAGCCTTATTTACCTGCGCCATAAAGGCATTAATCTTGTCCGCGCTTTTGACGCCGGCGCTGGCTTCAACACCACCGCTAACATCCACAGCAAAAGGTCTGACCTGCTCAACAGCTGTAGCGACATTACTCACATTGAGCCCTCCTGCCAAAATAATTTTTGGCGCGATATCATCCGGAATAAGCCCCCAATTAAAGGCCTCCCCAGTACCTCCTGGCACACCTTTAACATAAGTATCTAACAGTATTGCGCGTGCACTTGTATAGCCGCTCACAGCATTACTCAAATCTAACTCCGACTTAACGCGGAGCGCTTTAATGTAAGGCCGATCAAATTGCTCACAGTAGTCGGCATTTTCATCGCCGTGAAACTGCAATAAATCCGGCTGAACAATATCAATAATATTATTTACAGACTCAGAGGTCTCATTGACAAACAGTGCAGTCACTGTAATAAAGGGAGGTAATGCTGCAACAATACGGGCAGCTTTAATGGGTTCTATATATCGCACACTTGGGACATAAAAAACAAAGCCCAATGCACTAGCACCCGCTGCTATAGCAACTTGGGCATCTTCTAAGCGCGTTATTCCGCAAATCTTTACACGAGATATCATTAATTTAAAGTCACTTTTTTGCGAATATTTCTAGCGCAGAATTCTACCAGCAAACCCCGAAAGGCACTATAATTTTCCGCGCTTTTTGCGATTACTAGTCGATTGCATGATGAACGCCAGCCCTACTGAGCAACTTCATTACAAATTGAGCCCACTATACTTTATAGTAAGCCCACAATTTCAGTCATTATTTTTATAAAACCAGCTAGCGCCCATTTAGAACCAAGCAGGACTTTAGCAGCACTGGCTAACTCCCAATAAAGAACGGCCCTACTTTAGATTTCGGCAAGCCGTATTCCTGCGGGTATTTTACATCGACAAAATACAAGCCATGTGGCGGGGCAGTCACCCCACCTTTGCGTCTATCTTTTGCCTTAAGCACCTCTAACGCCCATTCAGGAGATGCTTCACCAGCACCAATGCTAATCAACACTCCCGCGATATTGCGGATCATATGATGCAAAAAAGCGTTTGCCTGCACATCCAGTACAACCAACTCGCCATGAGTATAAACACTGATTGCAGAGATAGTACGCACGGCTGACTTTGCCTGACAAGCCACCGCTCTGTACGAGGTAAAATCATGCTCCCCTTGCAGGTACTGCGCCCCCTGTTGCATCTGCGCTACATCTAGGCTTTTATGTGTCCAAGTCACTCCTTTTGCAAGCACAGCAGGCATCACTGGATTTGAGTAAATAACATAGCGATAACGCCTGGATAACGCTGAAAATCTAGCATGAAAACTATCATTGACAACTTTTGCCCACTGCACAGCGATGTCTTGCGGTAATTGGCTGTTGGCACCTAACACCCAAGCGCGCATATCTCGCTGGGCATGTGAGTCAAAATGTATTATTTGATAGGTGCCATTAACACCCGTATCTGTACGACCTGCACAGATTACGCTAACCGAGTGATTGGCGACTTTGGACAGCGCTTTTTCTACATGCTCCTGAACAGTGGGCAGGCTATCAAACTTCTGCGACTGCCAACCTTTATAATTTTCACCAGCATACTCAATACACAATGCCAAACGACGCGGAGCGACTTGCGCCGCCCCCCCACTTACTGCTTTAGATTGTTTTGTATCGTTACACAAACAACCTTCTCCTTAATATTTAACCATCTATTAACAGCCTCTACACAACCACTATGCCATGCAAAAACATCTATCCACCCACAACCAAATCCACGGCATTATTTTGCATTTAAGCTAGCCAGTAATTCCAAGGCCTCGCTTTTATGCTCTTCATCACCTGCCGACATCACTTCCTCAATGATATCTTTCGCACCTTGGTCATCACCCATTTCAACATAAGCGCGCGCCAAATCCAGCTTCATACGCACACCGTCTTCACCGGACAACAAATCAATGCTTTCTTCATTTTCTGCATCAAACTCAGGCGCCAATGTATCTAGGGCTATATCATCATCCGTACTGGACAGCAGCTCATTCAATTCTTCTTCCAATACTGGGGCTTGTGTAGAAACCTCATTTTCAGACTTCTCACTTTCCTGAGAATCCAACCCATCATCCATACCGAGCAAGTCATCAAGAGCATCATCCATAGGAACTTGCAGATCCCCTTCCTCTTCTTCTTGAATGGCCGCCTCATCGAGTGACAACTGATCTGACTCGAGCAGATTTTCATCTAACTCTATCGACAAATCCTGATCAACTAATGTTTGTGGATCATCTGAAACAAGTGCTGAACTTTCTTGTGCGGCCGCCTCTTCAGCAGATCCATCGAGTAAGTCATTATCCAGCATTCCCTGAGCCAAATCGATCTCCGACTCAGCTTGGACTTCATCAAGTAGATCTTGAGCATCCTCAAGCTCTTCTAGCGAGGACACAGGCTCAGTAATTTCATCGATGTCTAGCTCGTCTTCTTCTACAAGGCTAGCGTCATCCTCCGACATCTCAATTTGCAACTCATCATCTTCTGAGAACTCATCACCATCCTGATTTTCTGTGGGTAACTCAAGCAATGGCTCTTCATCAGAAGAGGCCCCAGTATCTTCCTCCATCGCCGCGGCAAACTCATCTAGCGCCCTCTGCTCTGCATCATCTTCAGACTCCTGCGCTATTGTTTCAGCGCCGTCTTCATCCTCAACTTCGCCTAAATCAAATTCTAGACTGTCGATTCCATCAAGCATATCAAGGTCATCATCTTCTTCTTGAGGTACACTTAACTGGGCCTCAAGCTCAGCTGCGAGATCAGTATCATCCTCAGGGACCTCAATCACTTCAGAATCAAAACTTTCATCAAGATCCATATCCATATCTAGATCTAGATCTAAATCCAGATCCAAATCGTCTACTTCAGCAGGTAAGTCTTCTTTTTCAACAACCTCATCGAACTCCTCTAGAACACCCTCTTCTTCAATGACATCATCAGGCAAGCTGATTGTCGGTTCGGACTTACTCTGCTCTGCCAACTCATCGACCGGCTCTTTTTTCTTACGGCGCAGTAATAAAAACACACCGGCGATAATCGCTAACAACCAGCCAATGCCAGCGGCGATCATGCCCACGGTATTTTCAAGCAACTTATCAAGCCAGCTCTTAGAGCCCTCTTGCTGCTCTTTTTGCTGCTGGTTTTGCTGGGATTCTTGCAACTCGTCCTGCATCACAGCAAGCTGCTCATCTTTTAGCAGAATCAGACGATTAATATCTTCCAATTGCTTAACAATTGTCTCTAATTTCTTATTTAACTCTGAATTATCCCGCTCGAGCTTATCCATAGACTCTTGCGATAAGGCGAGCTTAACGTCTAGCTCTGCATTGTTTTTTAACAATTGGGCAATTTTTTCTGAGTCCTTGCTAGCCGCTAAAGCCATTGCCTCAGTCTTGGCTTGCATATCGAGACGCTTGGCAGCCTCTTCTGGCGTTATGACATTAACGATGCCTTTTTCAACCATTTTATCGTCAACCGGTATTTTCATACCCGCATCTGGTTTTTCCATGACCGCGTCAGCTTGCTTGGCTTTTGCCTTGCTCGCTTGGGCAGTCTTGGCGCTCTTATCATCTGTACCAGACTTTACGTCGCTAGAACCTTTTTCTGACGTTTTATTGCTTTTGCTAGCTGATTTAAGCACTTTAGGAAGTTTACCGCTCTTCCATAATTTTGTTTGACGAACGACTTCAGCTTGCGCCTCTTTAACACTCAGCGCATCGATCTCTGCTTGCGTTGGCAAATCTATCACCTGATTTGCCTTCATGACATTGATGTTGCCGTTGGGAAATGCCTGCGGGTTTTTCTGCTGCATCAACACCATCATCTGTTGTGGTGTTATTCGCTTGCTAGGTCGATTGGCAATCGCAATATCCCACAGCGTATCTTTGCGCGTAATGTAATACTGACCTTTGCCAACGACACTTGTAGCCGCTCTCTTAGGCTCGGCTGGCGCCTTTGTAATACTTGACTGCTGTGTTTTAGCGTCCGCTTTAGCGGCATTTTCATTGACTTTAAATGGACGTCCATTTAAAGAAGAGCGATAAGATGGAGGGTCTAGCAATAATGTGTATTCGCGAATTAAACGACCATTAGGCCAGTTCACTTCGACTAAGAAATTCATAAATGGCTCAGTGATTGGCGATTTTGAGGTCAGTATGATTCTACCAGTACCATTGGGCCTTACCCTGACTTGAAAGCGCACATTGGACAATGCTTGTTGAGTCGCCAAACCAGACAATGCAAAATCATTGAGGTCAGCCATGCGGGATTTTATTTGTAGCGGACTTAAATTCTTAATTTGAAACAGCGCTATTTCTGCATGAAGGGGCTCATTAAGAGCAGACTTCACCCGGATTTCCCCCATCCCCAAAGCATTAACATTTGCCGCGATTAACGCGCTAGCGAGGGCAACACCTAAACCAAATTTGCGAAGCATCTATTTTCCCTTTACCCGTTCTTGCGATTACAACAACCTTAACGGCATGATTTAAAAGAAGGTTTCTTATCAAAACAGCTTAAGTTACTGTGTCGGCCTATTTAACAAAGAATTTAATAGAATTATCATTTCCCTACAAAAAAACTAAAAAACCTTGCCAAACAATCAATTACCTACATCATAGTAGGTAAGATACAAAAATCAACTCATCTAACCTAACACCACTCTAAATAAATCAAAGAGTTATCAAGAAAACCTAGCTAAAGAAGATACCTATTTCACACTGTGAGGTCAATGAAATAGGTTTTCCTCCTTGAATTCGCCAGCTTGTACTGACGTCATCTTAGCTACGCTTTAAGACAGGTAATTTTCAATTAACAACTCAGCAATTTGCACAGCGTTTAACGCCGCACCTTTTCTGCCGTTATCGCTGACGACCCACATATTGATGCCATTATTGCCCGCCAAATCTTCTCTTACCCTAGAGACATACACCGCATCTTTACCACTGGCATGACCGACGGCAGATGCATACTCCTGCTGCTCTGGATTATCGACCACTTCAACACCTGGCGCTTGCGCTAACAGCGCTTTCACTTCTGCAGCACTGATATAGCCAGCTGTATCTAAGTGCAGTGATTCACTGTGCCCATGAAACACCGGTACACGCACACAAGTGGCGTTGACAGCAATACTTTCATCTGCGAGTATTTTCTGCGTCTCCCAAACCATTTTCATCTCTTCGCGGGTATAGTCATTCTCTTCAAAGACATCGATATGCGGCAATACATTAAAGGCAATTTGCTGAGAATAGACATTGATTTCAACATCGCGCGCATTTAACAGCGAGGTTGTCTGTTTTGCCAGTTCTTCAAGGCCGGCCTTTCCCGATCCAGATACCGCTTGGTAAGTCGATACATTAATACGTTCAATACCTACTTCACGATGAATAGGAGCAATGGCCAGCAACATCTGAATAGTAGAACAGTTTGGGTTTGCGATAATATTACGCGCCGTATAATTAACGATGCTATCTGGATTGACCTCTGGAATAACCAGCGGCACATCAAAGTCATTGCGAAAGAAGCTTGAGTTATCAATAACAATACAACCTGAATCTGCCGCTATCGGTGCAAATTTTTCAGAGGTTGCGCCCCCTGCACAAAACCAGGCAATTTGGACTTGTGAAAAATCAAAATCTTGAAGAGCCTCTACTCTTACATTCTTGCCGTTAAACTGGATTTTCAAACCAACAGATCGCTCACTTGCCAGTAAATAAATACTCCCGACTGGAAATTCTCTCTGTTCTAAAATAGATAACACAGTCTCACCAACAAGGCCTGTCGCACCAACAACTGCTACATCATATGTCATACTCATAATTTCTCACTTTGCACCCATTTTCAGCAGGTGCTATTTTTAATCTTCAAAAACAAAACAGCCCGAATAAACCGGGCTGTCAAACATCTATACTCGGTTGTTATGCCTCAAGCAAAATACGTAAGGTTCGACGCAGCGGCTCTGCAGCCCCCCAAAGCAATTGATCCCCAACACTGAATGCATTTAAATATTTTGATCCAATATTCATTTTTCTTAAACGCCCAACCGGCACATTCAATGTTCCTGTCACCTTGGCAGGTGTTAAGTTTGTCATTGACGCTTCTTTATTATTGGCAACAACACTCACCCATTCATTGGCCTGCGCTAACATGCCTTCTATTTCATCAATAGGAATATCACTATTCAACTTAATGGTAAACGCTTGCGAGTGACAACGCATCGAGCCAATTCGCACACAAGTTCCATCAATTGGAATAGGCGCATTTGTAGTGCCTAGAATCTTATTGGTTTCAACAAAACCTTTCCACTCTTCTTTGGATTGACCGTTTTCTAACTGTGCATCGATGTAGGGAATCAAACTGCCCGCTAGCGGGACACCAAACTGATCAACTGGCATGTTATTGCCCGCAATCGTCTGGGCTACTTTTTCATCTAGCGCTAGAATGGCAGAACCGCTGTTCAACTGGTCCACGACACTACTATGGATAACACCCATCTGGCTTACCAATTCACGCATATGACGCGCACCGCCACCCGATGCCGCTTGATAAGTCATTGAAGTTAGCCACTCAATATGACCCTCTTTAAACAAGCCACCTAAAGCCATTAGCATTAGTGATACTGTACAGTTACCACCGGCAAATGTTTTTACGCCTTTAGCAATACCTTTATCAATAATCTTTCTGTTTACAGGATCCAGTACGATAATACTGTCGTCTTGCATACGCAATGTTGACGCTGCATCTATCCAATAACCCTGCCAACCTGCATCACGCAATTTAGAGTAAACTGCATTGGTGTAATCGCCGCCCTGACACGAAATAATGGCGTCCATGGTTTTCAGCTCATCAATATCGGTCGCATCTTTTAAGGTGGGAGTAGCTTTACCAATATCCGGACCCGCTTGACCCACTTGTGATGTGGTAAAGAACACAGGCTCATCAATGTGATTAAAATCGCCTTCTTCTACCATGCGCTGCATTAACACAGAACCTACCATTCCGCGCCAACCGACAAAACCTACACGTTTCATTGTTACTCTCTTTTAAAGTCTAGAAGCTGTCTCTAACAGTTAGCTCACGCCGAGGTGCATCATAACTGGGTACAGTTTCCGTAAGTTAACATTCCCCTATGGGGCCATTTCCCTTGAGTGAAAATAAGGATTTCGCATTATCCGCGATAACGCGCAATTAGGCTAGATCAAATCTGGATTTTTAGTGGCTTATTAACCCTATACCGCTCAATTTCATGAGGATTTCTTGCTACTAACAGGAAAAACGTTACAGTGTAGCGCTAGCACTTCAACCAATGATAGCTGGAGCCCCTTACAGAGCACTGTGCGCAGTTATAACAGAGGCAGAGATATTTATGCAACGGCACCATCAACAAGCCCTGCTGAAGTAGAAAAACTCTTTTATAATGCGGAGCTATCTAGCCTAGTCATTGCAAAAGGTGCGTAAAACGTAACGAACAACAACAACAACAACAACATTATTCAGAAACGCCTGCAAAAAGCACAGTCAGCGCGATTCTATTTATTGGCATTATTCATAAAAAATGCATATAGAGCCTTTTTTTGACGCTGTATTGTTGATCACATTAGTCTTGCGGCCCCTCTGCATTGAGGCCAACATTTAGGAAACAACATGTCAAATTGCCCATGTGGGTCAGCCAAAGATTTTAAGGATTGCTGCGCCATTATTCACAGCGCTCCTCACTTGGCAGTGCACGCGCAACAAATAATGCGCGCCCGTTATAGCGCCTTCTCTTTGGGAGAGGTCGGTTTTATAATTGACACTTATCACTCAAGCGCAAACGCGCAGTCCGAGCGCGCTCAAATCACCCATGCAACTCAGCTCTCTTGGGTCAAGCTGGAAATCGTCGACGCTCCAACATTTGCAGCTACTGACGAGTGCAGTTATGTCGAATTCAAAGCTTGGTTTGTAGAGGAGGGAAAACTTCAATGTTTACATGAGCGTTCGCGCTTTAAAAAAGAACGACGAGGGCAACATTTTCAGTGGTGTTATATAGATGGTGTGCATAGTAGCGCGCAAAACACTGCTAAAAAGATGGGCAGAAACTCCCCCTGCCCTTGCAATAGCGGTAAAAAATTCAAAAAATGTTGCGGCGCAAATAATTGAAGACTCCCTCAACCTAAAGCGAGATCCAGATGAGAACAACTACAGTGCCTGAGCTATGCAGCATGGCTCTTTAGATCCTCTCAAAAACTATATACTAGCGCTCAGGCCAAACATCAGCGGTACTCTCTGCCTTTATTTGCTTCTGCAAAATTAGTTAACAATGCTCAAATGCGAACCGCTTTGATCACAGCTAATATCAATACGAATCGGCATTTGCTCTTTGAGTTCAGCAACATGGGAGATAACCCCGATCATACGCCCAGTGCGCTGTAAATCCACCAGCGTACGAATGGCAAGCTCTAGAGCCTCCGCATCCAAACTACCAAAACCTTCATCAATGAAGAGCGTATCAAGCACGATACCACCGGCATAAGCTTGAACGACCCCAGAAAGCCCCAGGGCCAAGGAAAGGGCCGCCATAAAACTCTCCCCGCCAGACAGCGTTGCCACCGAACGTACTTTGCCGGTATAAGCATCATCCACTTCTAACTCCAAACCCGAGGCTTTGTTTCCTTTGGCCCGCTGCTCTTTCCTCAGTAGCTGGTAGCGACCTTTGCTCATTATCTGAAGACGCGCACTCGCTTCAATTAAAACATCATCCAGCAATGCGCTGAGCACAAATCGCTGTAAACTCAGCTTCTCACCTGTGGCCCCATTGGCCACATCAGATAGTGTACCCACCACTTTGTACTTAGCCTCCAGCGCCGCACTTTTCTCAGCCGCTTGCCTCAACTGTTTGGCGATACCTGATAACGTGGATAATTGTTTATCTATCTCTGAAAACTGCTGCTCAGCTGTTTTTTGTGCCAGCAACAAACCTTCTAACTGTACAAACATTAGCCCCAGATCTGGCTTTTGCTCATCACCCACCGCTACTCGCTGCGCGCTGATCGCCCCTTCTAACTGCTTGCGATTGAGTTCATAGGTATTAATTTGCGCTCTTAAGTTGCCCTGCTCTGGTAGATCCACACTCGACTGCAAATACTCTAGCTCGGTATTAAAGAAGCTTTCTTCAAGCGCTTGACTCCACTTCTTAGTATTGTCCAACAGTTGTGCTTGTATGGTTTGAATCGACGCCTGTTGTGCTTGCACTTTCGCTTCAGCTGCCTTCTCCTCGCCTTGGGACTTCACATATTGCGCCGCCAACGCTTCAAACTCACTTTCCAATTGACTCAGAGTAACCTGACAAGCAGAGACCGCTAACTCCAGCGCCCCCGCCTCCCTTAAGGATTCCGGCAACTGCTCTTTACATCGTTTGATGGCATTTTCAAGCACAGCACTCGACTTAGCCAATTGCGCTAGTATTTGTAATTGCTTTTGCTCTAGTTCTTGTGCTTCTTCTTGTAGCTGCGTCAAGCGCTGGATTTTCTTTTGCGCACTACGCACATGCACTTTCTGATCCCCCAATTGCGTCATTTCACGCTGCGCCTGGGCTTGCTGCCCCCGCCAATAATCAATACTGTTGATATCCCCATTGCTCGCTTGCGCAAAGACCACTTGGGACTCATCCAGCCTGATTTTTAAAGCTCTGCACTGCGCATTAGCAGTAGCGTATGCATCTCGCTGAACCAACAGTTCTTCTTCCCACTGCTGCGATTGGCTCTTTGCCTCTTCAATTTGTTCGACACTGACCAACGCTTGCTGGCTAGTCGCTTTGTTAGGATGCACTTTTGACCCGCACACAGGGCAAGGCTGATCTTTGTGCAACTGTTGAGCGAGTCGCTGCGCTTGTGACAAATGCCATTGCAATTCAAGTTGCGCAACTACTTTTTGTTTTTTAGCAGTGTCTCCACTGAGTTTTATTCCCGCTGTTTTCAGTATACCAAGCTGTGACTGCCCAGCGATCAAGTCACCTTTTAACTCGGCTATCTCTGCCAAGTGTTTAACTTTTTGCTCCGCCTGCACTGATTTCACCCCAGGATCAGCCAGTTGCTCTATCAGGTTTTGCGAAGCGACAATGGATTGACCGAGCTTCTCTAGCTCGGCCTTTAAACTTGCAATTTGCCCCTGGGTAACACTCAGATGATCACTCGCCTGCTGCTGTTCTCTCAGTGCAGTCTCGAAACTCTGGTGATACTGATTAAGCTCGATCGCGGTTTTTGAAAAACGCTTAAAACTGATTAACTGCGCTTTAGCGGTGTCTATCTGCTGCTTTATTAAAGGTGAGCTTTTTTGCGCCTTAACCGCTTCACCCAGCTGTGCATTCGCAGTATTAAGAGCATTTTTGGATTCAAACAATAGCGCTTGCGCACTGGATAACTGCTGCTGCCCCTGTTCTCGTAATACAAATGATGGCGCTATCTTTTGCGCCTCCTCTGCCCTGAGTAAACGATTTTTCACCGCCATAATATGACTTTTTTGCAATTGCATGCTCTGCTGCTCATCTAACAACTTTTGCAACTGCTCAAAACTACGATTTAAACCTTTTGCCTGTTCATACGACTTAGTGGCATGTGTGCTCAGCTGCTGACTTTCTAGCATGGTGGTACTTGCTGCAGCTAACTGCTCTGTCAGTTGCGCGACGCTGTCATCCAGCGCCTGAGTAGTTGCCAAGTTGTGAGTGCTTAGCACATCGTGTTTTAACCTAATCAAATCTCCCACGTCTCGCTTGAGTGCTAGTGCTTGATCTTTAAGCTGATTTTCAATGCGCTTATATATATGGGTCGAGAATAACTTGCCAAAAATGGCCTCGCGATCTTTGGAATCAGCCATCAATAATTTTCTAAACTGACCCTGTGGCAACACCATCACTTGTCTGAATTGATCGACATTAAGACCTGTTAACAGCTCAATTTCTCGGGTCGCCTCGGTGACTTTTTGCCCTACTATGACTCGAACATTGACCCCTAGCTCATCAACAAGCCATAACTCAGCTTCAGCAGATTGACGGGTAAACCCATCGCCTTTGGCTTTGGGACGCGACTGCTCAGGCACTCGTCGGATGTGGTAAAAACGCTCGCCGATTGCAAAATGTAACTCTACTTGCGTCAACACTTGGGCCTTTGCATGATCGCAGCGCATTTGCGTTGCATCGCGCTCATCTCCAGTGGTTTTCCCATAGAGGGCAAAGCATATGGCATCGAGCAAAGTCGTTTTACCGGCGCCCGTCACCCCATTAATTAAAAACAACGGATGCTCACCCAGTTTTCTAAAATCGACGTTTTCAACCCCAGCGAATGGACCAAAAGCACTCATTTTCAAGGATACTGGCTTCACTGAGTCTCTCCGTCATGCTGTAGCTTTGCAATAACGTCACTGACCAAAGCCTGTTCTTGCTCAGTTAAATCTCGCGCTAGCACTTGATTAAAAAAATCGCCAAACATGGCCAACTCGCCAGCACTATTTTGCTTGGGCTGCACTGCATGCTCATTTTTCACCGCCATCAAGCCCGGGCGCTCCAAATGCAATATATTCGGATACCGCTCGCGCAACTTGCCCATGACATCTAAAATGGCATGAGAATCCGTTAACTTTATCAATAAATAGTCATCCGCATGGGCATCTGTTATCGCCGCTTCCAATATATCTGACAACTGCCCTTCTATACTGCGCATATTGTGCAGTGGCTGTAATGACACTTGCTCGATTTGACACTGACCCTTTGCATCAAGCTCCACAATCACCACCGATTTAATATGCTTCTCTTCTGAAAAGGAATATTTTAGGGGTGAGCCAGAGTACCGGATGCACGCTTTACCTTTAAACTGTCTGCCATGCAAGTGACCCAAAGCCACATAATCAAAAGCGTCAAAGTGCTGCCAATTAACTCTATCTGCACCGCCAATTGACAGCGGCCTTTCTGACTCAGATTCACTACTGCCATCGATAAAACAATGACTGAGAGCCACATTTCGCTGGCCTGCATTAAATCGACCCGTCACTGTGTCACACAGTAGCTTGATTGCATCATCATGAGTGCTAATTTCTTGCGTAAAGACACTGCGCACGGTAGCGGGGTCTGCGTAAGGAAACCCCCAAAAAGCCACTTCACCATTTGCATCTTGCAGGATGACAGGCTCGGAAATAGATGAAAGCTCACCGAGAATATAAAGCCCCGACTGTTGCAATTGAGAGGATGCAAACCCTAAGCGCTGAGCACTGTCGTGATTTCCAGGAATAATAATCAGCGCAATCCCCAAGTCCTGGATAATTTCATTGACGATGCGATCTAATAACTGGACAGCACTCGCTGGCGGCACCGATCTATCGTATATATCTCCGGCGACTAAAATCGCATCGACTTGTTGAGATTTTGCAATCTCAACAATTTGTCGCAGGATATAAGCTTGGTCTTCTAATAAGGAGACGTTGTGGAAGGCACGACCAATATGCCAATCAGAGGTATGTAAAAATCGCATTGAATATTATTTAGATCCCGCACTGCTGTTTATAAAGCGTCACAAATTCACCATACTGATGCATATCAAGCACCCTAGGCGGCGTTAAATGTTCCGCCACTAATTTGTCATAGCAGCGCGAACTCTGATCGATCACTTTACGCGAATCATCGCGAGTGAATCTCACTTTCGTATATTGCACCTCACTGGTGAGCAGATCGTAAGTTTTAGTGATGACACCGGCACAAGCATAGGCCTGATAGTTATCGGGTTTAAAAGAAATAGTATCCAGACTGCTGGTCGTTGCATCACTGGTAAAAGTGAGGATTTGATTGACCGTGGCATTAATATCCACTTCCAATTTTGACTCAGAGATAAGCCGTGCATCGTCGACCCCACCAAAACAGCGATCTCCCCCATCCTCAATCGTGGTTAAAAAATCCCTGGTAAACTCAGTACCCGCTATTCGGCCGACAAAGTAGATAGATGTCACAGGGGTCGACTGTTGCTTATCGTAAACCAGCAGCAGATCCATGGCATTATCTAACGACCCAATCGGCTTGTAAGCCATGTATCCAGCACTGTTTTTCCTCGCGGCAAAATAAGCCCCTTGGGATGTTTTAGTCACGGCTATTTCACGCTGTCCATCGGCGCATTGTTGCATATCTAAAGCGCCGCCATCTTGCTCCCAGTTTCTTAATGTTTCAAGGCATAAAGGATGATATTTTGCGACGGAATCAGGACCTGCAAAGCTGGGCGCAGCCGATACCGCGCCAGGCACTAGCACACAAGCAATCAATACAGAATTTACTAACACTCTCACATGACTTCTGATTTCCATAACACCCCTAACTCATCCAATAAAATTGCATATCATACCTGTTCACCCACAATTGAGCATCTATATTTTAATGGAACAATAAGCAGACAACCATCACCCACTTGCTGTAGATTTTTGTCTCTTGCTAGCACATGCATATAGGTTATCGCGAATAACTAATGTTATAATTTCGCCTCACAACACCATAACGACAAACCCATCAAGAGTTAACCTTATGAGCCCGGCATCTAACCCTGCAAATGACATTGTCATTGTTGGTAATTCCTCAGACAACCCTTTCGCCATCGACGTCGCTTATGCGATGGGTCAAAACCATGACATCGCCGATATTATTGGCATGAAAGCTTTTACTAACACTGAATTTTGCCCAAGATTCATCTCTGACGAACTAGACTTTAGCAATATAGGTAAAAGTTTACAGAGCAAGACAGTTATTATTGTCAGCACTAGCAGTTTAGTAAAAACCCGCCAAGAGCTGGCGATGAGTAACTTTTTTATTGCTCGCGCCGCTAAAGAAAACGGTGCCGCTAGTGTAATACTACTTGAACCCGATTTATTCTTTAGCGCACAAGATCGCGGTGCCCACAGCGAGCTTGGCGAAACGGCGGGAGAGCGCAGCCAGGAAGATCTTAAAAAGTTTGACGGCCAGCCCTTTACCTCCAAACTTTATGCACAAATGCTCAAGCTTTCAGGTGTCGACAAAGTACTCACTGTTCACAACCACTCCTACTCAGTACAACAAATTTTTAGCGACGTTTTTGAAGGTCAATTTCACAACCTTATCCCCTATGAAATTTACGCCCACTATTTGCTAAACTCCAATATTGTTCAATGTGGTTCACAGGGCGAAGGGCTGGCACTGTGTGCCCCTGACAAAGGCGCTCGTGATTTCGTCAAGGAAATGTTTGCTAAGCTCGGCCTCCCCAAAGCCAAGTTTATCTTACTGGATAAAGAGCGCAATTCTGAGCACAAAGTCAGCATCACCTTGCATGCGGAGAGCGAGAACACTTTTGATGAGTTAGAAAACTGCAGCATAGTACTGTTTGATGACATGGTGCGCACTGGCGGAACGGTGGTCAAATCTTGCCAATTTTTGCAGCAACTAGACCCAAAGAGAACGATCTTTGCCGTCTCGCATTTCTACGCATCCGATGAGGGCCGCGAGCGCATGGCAAACAATGCTCTCGATGAAATTCTCACACTAAATACTCTGCCAACGATTCTCAACAGAGATGTGCAAGGTCGTCTGCGTAAAAAGTTAGTCGTTTTAAAAATCGAGAAATGGCTAGCGCAAGAGTTAGGTAAAATTATAGATCTACCACTGACAAAAGAAGACAACCCTTACAAAATTGATATGTCTTCCAAGAACCCTAGATTTACCCGCAAAATCTGGTTCGCAGATCAGCTTGACTCTTTGAAAGCAGACAGCGCTGTGTAGGTTTCACTAAGCATTGCAAGCTGGCAAATAGGCGTCGTCAAAGACGCCTTTAGCCCTTAATAAAACCCAAGCATTTAAACTGTCTATTCATATTCTTTTGCCACTCTAGTTCTGTGCTAAAGCGCCTCGTTTTAACTGCCTTCACTGCCATAGTGGCAAGCGCGCACAAAATTAACATAAACTTCAGCTCAGGCTCCCCTCATTAACGGACAGGGGTATTACCCATGATAATGACTCTACTCTTCTACAGTGAAGAATATACCTTGAACGATTTGGGCAGCCCCTGCTACATTCCATTCAACGTGTTTGATGAAAATTGATGAGGTACAAATGGCAGATTTAGCAATGGCCGTAGTGATCAACAATAGACTAGTCTTAATTCAACAACGCTTTAGAGAGAGTAAAGGTAGAGTTTACGAATTCCCAGGCGGCTCTATTGATGAAAATGAATCACCTGTGAGTGCCGCGAAACGAGAGTTAGGCGAAGAAACCGGCATGCATTTAGATCATGTACTAGATCAATTTTGCTTTAACAATGAATACGGGGAGAACATCCACTTTATCATTCTTCAAAGCAACGACAACTCACAACCAACTGCAACCGACCCCACTAGAGAACAGCAATTTTACTGGTTTAAGGCAGCTAACATCCCACTTAATGACTTCTATCAAGCCGATCAATTATTCATTAAGGAGAATTTAATCCGTTATATCGATTGAGTATGACCCGATCTAAATCAATGGATTCAACACACTACACAGCTGTCAAATGCTCTACACACCCCGTTTAACATTAGCGGTAACCTTATTTGAATACCCGTAATTTATGCAAAGCGCTGATGCGTACATAAGCCATTTAGTATGACGCTTTTCAGCTGCGGCATAAGCGCTAACGGTCAGGTTTTTTGCGATAGCTCAGCGACTAACGCTGGAAGCTCTTGCATACTGGTAATCTTAAAATCAAAAGGCAAATCAGGATACAGCCCCACAGGGTCAAATAACACGGTCAACATACCCGCTGCCTTCCCTGCTGCAATACCCACTGGCGAGTCTTCAACCACAAGACACTGGTGCGCTGGATAGCCCATTTCAGCAGCGGCATACAGAAAGATACCAGGTGCCGGCTTCCAACTTTTAACGGTGTAGGCACTGTACACCTTAGCATTAAAGTATTTTTCAAGACCCGTCGTTTGTAATGCTAATTGTAACTGATCGGCAGGGGCATTTGAGGCGACACACACAGCAACATTGAGCGCAGATAGCGCCCCTTGCACATCCGGGAAAGCCTGTAATTTGTCAGCGAACAAAGCCGCCACTAGCGCTCTAAATTCAGCGACAAAACTATCCTTAAACGTCACTTGATGCTCAATAGTTAAGCGTTTTAGAACATCAACAAACTTAGCCCCACGATTTTGATCGGTTAACTTAAAAGACGGCTCAAAAATATTGTACTCTGCCAATTTAATTGAGAGCGCTTCACTGGATAGCGTTTCACTGTCCACCAGCGTGCCATCGCAATCAAAAATTACACATTTGATCATTACTCATTCCCTGTTTTATGACTGTCAGTTTGATCTTATAAGATTAATTATTTGCATGTAAATGCTGATTAATACCCCCCCAAAGTTTTGAGTTCGTGGCAACAGCCTCTACCGCACCCGACAGGCTATTTCGCCTAAACAAAAGCCCATTGCTGCCTGATAACACTTTCGCTTTGACTACTTCACCATCGGGCAACAACACTTTAGTGCCCGCCGTTACATAGAGGCCCGCTTCCACAATGCACTCATCCCCCAAGGAGATACCTATTCCGGCATTAGCACCTAACAAACTGCGCTCACCAATACTATTAACCTGCTTACCACCGCCTGACAATGTTCCCATGATGGATGAGCCGGCCCCAACATCTGATTGCTTACCGACAATGACACCGGGAGTTACCCGCCCTTCAATCATACTTTCACCTAAAGTACCGGCATTAAAATTTACAAATCCCTCGTGCATGACAGTAGTACCCGGCATTAAATGCGCCCCCAATCGCACCCGATCTGCATCGCCAATACGAACCCCTTGGGGGATCACGTAATCACTCATACGCGGAAACTTATCGATGCTAGTGACAGTCAGATGATGAAATTCATCACTGACAAGGGCGCGTAGTTTGTTGATACTTTTAGGTAGAACAGGCCCTGCCGAGCTCCACGCTATATTGGGCAATAAGGAGAAAATCCCCGCTAAATTGATACTATTGGGTAAATACAAACACTGAGACAATAAATGCAACCTCAAGTATGCATCTTCAGTACTTTGCGCTGTTTGCTCTAGATCAATTTCAATTTCAAACGTTTCCCCGCGAATCACACCGACTTTTTGCGCTAAACAGCCACGCTTACACAGCCCATCAATCGGATACCAAGCATCCAATGTCACCCCTGTGTCACAATCGATATATTTATGTCCAACTCTGTTCATTGCTAACTCCAAGTAATTTAGTGCAGTAAAAACAGTTATTGGCCAGGCCAGATAAACTCGATACGTAATCCACCCGGTTCAGCGCACATCATATGCACGCGTGGGCCACCGTTGACCAACTGCGGCGCAAATTCTATTGTCACCCCAGGGTAATCTCGAGCTGATTGATACAACTGTTGCAAAGCTTGTTGCGTACTAATTTCAAGCGCCAGATGATGCAAGCCTAAGTGATCACGCCTGGAAAATTCAGCGACCTGATCGGGACTGCGAACTTGCCATAAAGTGAGTTTTAACTTGCCATCACTGACGGCGCAGCGAGGGTAGTTCAAATCTACTGCCGACTGCTCCCAACCTAATAACTCAACAAAAAAAGCACTGCTGGCCGCTAAATTTTTGACCGACAATCCTAAGTGATTTAAACCATTGGTTAGCATGTCTCACCTCTCACCTTCAAAGATTTTTAAATACGGGTTTGGTTTTGTAAAATACTGAAATCTATCAGCGCCTTGGCAACAGCTTGCCCAAGTACGACATGTTGCGGAGCGTCTAAATGAATACCGTCCACAGCACTTGCATCTGTCACACTAGCTGCGTCAAAAAAGTAACATTGCTGTGTATCACTAATGAGCTGTAACTCACCGGCAAGACCCACACTTCTGTGCACGCCGCCTTTGAATTTTTGCACTAATGGACCTTTAGGTTGCTGCATCATAGGTGGTGAAATGATAAGAATGTCTGGCACTGGCATACCTGGTTCAATGGGAGCGGTTCGAATGATGTTAATGAGCTTTAGCATACCTTGGGCCGACATCCACGCATCATTGTTATGGGTGGTTTGAAAATCATTGGTGCCCAACATAATCACCACCAGCTTGAGCGGTGCATGCATTTCCAGTACTTGCGCAAACCCCTGAGAGCCATCTCGGCCATCTTTGTAGGGATCACTCCAGACAGTACGACGACCATTCAAACAGTTCTCTAGTATTTTTACGGGATAACCCGCTGCTTTAAGCTCTGCCTCAAACACTCCGGGCCAGCGCTGAGTAAAACTCAAACGCCGGCGTGTATTTGGAATAATACCCCAAGTTAAACTGTCTGAATAAATCAATATATCCTGCATTTCACTCCCCCTTGGTGTTGGCTGCATACACTCAATGATACTTATAAATCTATAACAACCGTGTCTAAAGATCTCGCAATTTGATGCCCCCAACGACGCACTTCTTCATTGGGGCTAATTAAGTCGGGTACTTGAATCACTTGCATGCCCGCAGATAACGCTGCACGCACACCATTGGTAGAATCCTCAAAGGCATAACAATCGGAGGGGTTTTGCTTAATCTGGCAAGCTGCTTTTAAATAGATATCGGGAAAAGGCTTACTCTTTGCCACTTGATCACCGCCGATAACGACATCAAAATACTGTAAAATGTTGGCATTTTTTAACTTTATTAAAGCAAGAGAGTGTGAAGTAGATGTGGCTACAGCGATGGGAAAGCGCGCAGTTTTAAGTCTGTCAAGCAGATGTACGACACCTTTCATTAATGGCACGGGCATGTCATAAGCTTTTTTGACATAGTTTGCATACCAGATGGCTTTAATTTGGTCGTAGGGAAAATCAGCGCCGTAACCTTCTATGAGCAACTGTTTGGTCTTTTGTGGGTTACAACCTATCACAGAATAATAAACCTTTAAATCGGGTTCAAAGCCAATGCTCTGACAGGCAGCTAAAAAGGTATCCAAACAAATTTTTTCTGAATCAAGTAGCAGTCCATCCATATCGAAGATTGCGGCTTTCACTGTTTATCTCTCCATGATTAAAGTGTAAGGCAATAAAAAATATAACAAAAAAAACCGCTACCTGATACAGGTAGCGGTGTCAAAAGTCTACAATAGTAGATGAGGAAATTGGAAATGGCTTAATCAAGCGCTAAGCTAATGCTTGTTAGGGAAAATCAAATAGTTGTAAGCTAGCCTGCAACACCGACGAAATCATAATGAGTGAAACTGTTATTAATAACAGCCTGGGTAGATGGTTGCACAGCAGTGATTTTTTCTGACTTAGTATTCACAGGTGCAGCTTCTTTACGTACCAGCGCGATTTTGCTTTTGCTAACGTTATCGTAAGTCATTTGAATTGCGTTCATTGTTTGCCTGCACTTTAAATATGAATGATTTGAAACATATTATAGGCAAAGCCAAGAATAACTTAAAGAAATATAAAAGAACATTATTATAACAAAAAAGAATAACAAGCAAAGCTATTGATTTGCAACTTAAATTGACTATTCTAGTCTTACTAATATCTTTTCTTGAAGAAACATTACCTATGTTATTTCGCTGGCTCAACGCCAAAGCGCCTTTTGATCAATCAGCACTCTTGGGCTCCGATAACTTTTGTCGCGGAAAATTTCAGAATTTTCATCAGCACCAACGCAAAGGCAACAGAGCGTTACTGCATTATATTAAACGATTATTATCAGACAATAACAAACTTAGGGTCCCTAGTAACCCTATTCAAACAGAGCTTTTAACCACTGACATACTCAATGACTTAGACAATACTAACATTCATCTTACACGCTTGGGTCACTCGTCAATTTTACTTAAAATTGCCGGTGAATTCTGGTTAATTGACCCAGTATTTTCCGAGCGAGCATCGCCTTTTAGTTTTATTGGCCCTAAGAGGTTCCATCCCCCACCTATTACAATTGACCAATTACCCGTGCTCAAAGGCGTCATCATTTCACATAATCACTACGATCACTTAGACAAGCAGAGTATCAAACAACTTATTGAGAAAACCGGCCACTTTTATGTGCCTTTAGGGGTTGATGGTGATCTTGTTAACTGGGGAGTTAATACCAATAGCATTAGCACTTTTGACTGGTGGCAATCAGCTAAAATCGGAGATACTTGTTTACGATTCACTCCTGCTCATCATTATTCAGGTCGTGGGCCCGATGATAATTGCTCAACTCTTTGGGGGTCTTGGGTGATAGAGCACCATAAGCAATCTATTTTCTTTAGTGGAGATTCCGGTTATTTCAATGGCTTCAAAGAGATTGGCGAAAGATATGGACCTTTTGATATTTGTCTAATGGAAACGGGTGCTTACGACAGACAGTGGCCTTCAGTGCACATGCAGCCAGAGCAGAGCTGGCAGGCTTTTTTAGACACCAACTCGCAGGTAATGCTGCCCATTCACAACTCTACCTTCAATTTAGCCTTTCACGCCTGGGATCATCCATTAGTCAGCATTACAAAACTAGCCAAATCACACAGCAAAAAGCTGCTTATTCCTAAATTTGGCCAAATTGTGACTGTCGGTAAAAACATCAAACAGAGCCTTTGGTGGCAGTAATAATTCGTCTAACGACAACTGCACTTTGACCACTGAACGCTACTAGCATGATATTTAATGATTTTATAACAATATCTTGTAGCGCTCTAATTGAGCTAGTGATACTTGCGCAAAAGGCAGTCGCTTTTGGCTGTTTGCTAGTGCCATTCATAAATAGATGCCTACTGCACAGGTCCTACAGGTTCATCCTCGCTCCACCCCTCTTTTCGGACAAAACTCACTCATTAAAGTCAGATAAATCCACCGCTACACGCTGACCTGTCTCGTTACTTAGCAAAGCAAGCTCAAGTATTTTTATCACTTTAGCCCCTGCTATGGCACTTACAGGCGCAGCAAGTTTTGCATTAATAGCCAGTGCCAATTGCGCATAATATTCACTGTAACAACCTTTCATTGTTTCTATTTTAGAGACGGATTGTAACTCCCCTTGCGCATCCGATAAATATTTCACACCGTAATGAGCGGGCGGCTCTATTCCAAATGCAGGTGCTGAGGGGCGTACGCCATCGCGCAACTGGTCTTCTTGAGGATCTAAACCATATTTTATATAGCTACCTTTAGTGCCCTGTAATTCAAAGCGAATATTAGGGGTCGCGGTAAAGGGGCTAGAGCCTAATACAACTTCCAAATGAGGATAGTGAAGCATTACTTGAAAATAATCGACGGTCAGCGAATCTGCCCGTAACTTGACGCAATTTGCCGTTAAAGATTGCGGCTCGCCAAACAAGCACAGCGCTTGATCTACTAAATGCGACCCTAAGTCATAGAGTATACCGCTCCCCTCGCCTGGCTGCTCTCGCCACCTATCGCGCACCACTGGTCTGAATCGGTTAAAGTTTGAATGAAATACTTTGATCTCACCCAAATCTGCGCTTTTAACTAGCTGCTTTAAGGTTAAAAAATCACCATCCCAGCGACGGTTGTGATAAACAGATAAAATTAACGATTTATCGAGCGCAAGAGCAGCCAATGCCAACCCCTCTTCACTTGTCGTGGACATTGGCTTTTCCAGCAATACATGCTTAGACGATTCGAGAGCGAATTTGGCCAACGGGTAATGCGTATTGTTTGGCGAGGTAATGATAACCAGATCTGCATCGCTTTCACGGATCATTTGTTCGCTGCTTTCATATACATCAATATCAGGGTAGTTTTCACTCACTTTTTTTAGTTGAGTAGAACTAATCGCAATTAGGGAAAAATTAGGAGATTGAGTGATAAATGGAAGATGAAAAACCTGGGCTGAAAGTCCATACCCGACAACTGCTACTTTGATCAAAGAAATGTCTTCCTATTAGCTATAAAAAATTCTATTTTACTTCGTATTCACCCGATCAAGACTGAACGAAACTTAAAAACTATAATTATCTGACACATATATCCACTATGCGAGATAATTAGAACGCTATTGTTTCAAACAATCGTTTAAACCACCTCTATTCGCCATTGCTTGCCCTGTATTTTTTCGACATAAACACAGGGCAAGCTTAACCTAATGCGTTTTTCATTAACAAGCGAATAATACTCGCATATCCGACTGTCTTGCTCATCAATTAGCGCCCAAAGCTGTTTGCTGCCATCACGTTTATCAACTGCAATACTCAACGCTTGATAGCTGCAGTTACTACCAATATGAAATTCAAACCTCTGCCACTTTTTAGACATAGCCTGTGGGTAGGCATACGCATTGTGGAATTTAAACAGTTCATCATGACATAAAACACTCTCTCTCACCGTCGGCCACAGCACTTCTCTTAAGAAATGTTGATCGATGAAATGCTTATTGGCACTATGTGCTACGCAATATTCTTCCATTCTGGCTGTTATTGCTGGTAACCCGCCACGAATGCCACCCCACATGCCTGCCAGCAAGAGTTCAGTATGCGTAAAGTAATCACGCATATGATGAAACCAGTAAGCGGAATTTAACCAGTGATTAACCGCGGCTTGTTCTTTATCTGATAACAGCGAATCAGCATCGCGGATTAAATAAAAATCCACCTCTTCATCATCAACCACCAGAAAACGCCAAAGCAACGGGTGCAATGCATTGCCCTCTACTGCCATTTTAATAAGTTGCGCGCCAAGCTCTTCCAATCTTGCGACAACTTGCTGTGGAACGTCTAAGGCGACATAAAATCGACAAGTCCAATCTGGGAATAATTCCCTGGCAAGTTGCGCATTAAGAACTGCGCCTTCGCAATACTTTGGTAGAGCGCCAAACAGTGAAAAAGAGATAATGTTGCGGGCTTTATCGGATGGCTTAAATTTTGCTCTAACAACACAGGGCACAAATCGCAACCCATTATTGCTGCTAACCCTTTGATCAGCCAAGCGCAGTGCTAAACAACCGTATCTCTGCCGCTCTTGCTCTTTGCCCAACCAACCGCAAACTTCCGTCAACCCATCTAACCAAGTCTTACTCGCTTGATGCCAGGTTAGCTCACCTGCATGAAAGATTCTTTTATATTGAATATAAGCAGCTTGATACTGTCCAGCACGTAACAGACAAAAAGCTAAATCTGATATAACCATAAAATGATTAGGCATGAGTTTGAGCGCTTTTTTTGCATGAATTATGGCACTCTTATATTGCTGCTGCTCGGTACAGCGGCGAAATTTAGCGGCTAGCTTTTCAAACTTTTGGCGCTTTGCTGTACTGTTAACTTTTCCATTGCTCACCTGCCCTTATCTCCCTATAACAGTTTCTAATCACTGGTGATTCTTGGACTTGCTCGCTGACTGTTACCTGATCGATCCGCCACAACTTTATAACGCTCTTTGCCGCGACAAACGCTAAAAATACATAAAAAAACCTGCTCAAGGCAGGTTTATTTATGATGATTATTCGAGCAGCTTGTTAACATAAGTTGAAAGCACATCAATGGCTACTTGGTTTTCCCCACCTCCAGGTATAATAACGTCAGCGTGTTTCTTACTCGGTTCAATAAACTTATAAAAAGAGGGTCTAACCGTATCTTCATACTGATTGATCACAGAATCCATAGTACGACCACGCTCTCCAACATCACGCTTTAAGCGCCTGATAAAACAAAAATCTAACGCTGTATCAACATAGATTTTTGCATCAAACAATTTACGCAATCGACGATGCGTAAAAAGCAGGATACCTTCAATGATAATTACTTTTTTCGGCGCTTGTTCAGTCTTGTCAATAAAACGAGTGTGATTAACAAAATCATACTGCGGAATGGCGACCGTTTCACCACCGATCAGTGCTTCTATATGATCACACAACAAATCAAACTCTTTAGATTTAGGGCTATCATAATTAACTTGTACTCGTTCTTCCATCGATAGGTGATCTTGACTATGATAGTAAGAATCCTCGCAAATCAGCCCGATATCATCATTGCCATTGGCACTTACTCGCTCTATTAATGTCTTAGCCAAAAGCGTCTTACCTGAGGCTGATGCACCTGCGATGCCGATGATGATAGTTTTATTTGTCATTTTGTTTCCAGTCATTATTCGAGAGTCATAAAGTATTGATCCATACTTGTACTGCTTAAAGTGAAGTATTATCCCTACTTAGCTTTAGTCTAGTCTTAGTCGTCATATCGCTTACCGGTAGCTTTGAGATTTCGAGGTAATGCAGCCACCTTTAAAAGCTGTATTTTAGCATAGGCGATATTATTAACACGGCAATTCACCTTCAATTAATATATTTTTAGACACCAAAAAACATCTATTTATTCTCTGTGCAGAAAGTGGCGACAACTCCTCAGCGCATAATGGCTTATCGGTAAGACTGGGAAATATCATTTTCATTCATAGCCTGAGTGGATTTGATATACAGATTCACGCTCTCTAAATTTAATTGCGTTTGCACTCTTGGATACCGTGGCATTTGTCGATCATTGAGCATGGCATAATGCCAGCCTTTAGTAAGTTGTACAAAATCCTCGCAAAAAGCTTCAGAGTACTCAAGACAACCTGCCAGGATCACATCGAGATAACTGAAAACCACGGGGTGTTTAGTACAAGGGGGCACTACTTCACTCGCTTGGTACAACCAGACACAGACCTCTTGTGAGCCGTTTTCAAGATCGATCCCATCCTCGTAGAAGCTTAGCTTTGATACATCTACCTGCACCCTTTGATATCCGCGTTCGCGCTTATCAAACTGTTCAAATTCTGACTCCTCAACTTCTACTAACACGCCATTGCAAGCTCCCTTTTCATCGGCTAACACAACGACAGAGCTCATGCCAAAATCATCAGAAATCTTCGACCAGTGGCGACTGAAACCGTCTATTTTAACGGCGACTGCAACACCCGTTTCCCCTGTCACTGCTCTAGAAATACTATTGATCAAGCTACCGTAGCCAAAAATAAAATGGCGCTGGCGCTGTTGAGGGTTGTTATGCAAAATATATCCTTACTCTCTGTTGCTAAAGCGACTATTTGCCCCTTTAAACACTGTTAATAAAGATGCAATAGCTGGAACTTATTACATCTAAGATCAATGCCACGCAGCTTGCTACGGGCAGTTTGTTGATTAATCAAATCGACGACGCTAACGCTAAATCAGCACTGAATCTAGATTCTACCGCGGTTTTTTAAAGGCCATTGAAGCGATGGGTGAAACTTAGGTTTATCATCATATTGTAAACCAATACTTCACTGTGTATAGCAACGCTGAAACTTTACCGTTAGGCACTACCCAAACCAAGCCTTGTACAGACCCAAAATGCTGATCACCAGTAATACAGACCCCATCAATCGATAAAATAATGGGGTACTTGCATTGACTATCTTTTTGTGGAACCCCAGTCCCAAAAAATGACCTATGGTAACTAAAGGCAATAACCACAAATGCTGCAACCAATTAAAATCAACCCCTGCCACCCCTAAACCAAGCACTTTAATGAGCACTAATATAAACCAGAGTACGAAGAGTGTATCTCGCAGTTTATCTTTGCTAACGTGGGACGCAAACACCGCAACAATTAAAGGCGCGCCGATTAATGATGTACCGCTGATATAACCTCCAAGCATCAAAAAAACGCAATCTAGCAACTTGCTGTTAGAGCGAAAAGGCTTATTCAGCACATAACCTATGGCATAGACAAACACTACCACAAAAATAATCGTTGTCATCACTGTAGGTGGCATCGTTAGTAGACCAAAAACACCCACTATTTTTGGCACTATCATGATGCTCATTGCATATTTTAGATATTGCCAATCGACAGTGACGATTGAATCGGCACTATTGCTATTGAGCTTGCGATAATTACTCATCGCCATCAATGACGAAAATATCAGCAGCTGTACCGCCATGAGCGGCATAAATAACAGCGGCTCATTATGAATCAACAGCAAAAAAGGCAGCGCTAAAACAGTACCGCCAAACCCCAACCCAGAACGGACAAACCCGCTCCAGATAAATACCAACCCTACCAATGCTAATTGCAGTGCATCCAACTGCCCCATCCAACTGCCCCTTTTGGTTATCGCCTGAATATCAATTGCTTTTTTACATTTGCAGCGCTCGACCAACGACTGCGTTATACAAAAATCTCAGTTACTGAATAAGCTTTATAAAACGCTACTTAGCAGCGACTGCGTAACACACCACCAGCAAGCTATTTTAGAGCCGGTATTTTGCAGTAAACTTTTCCACAAACCTACCAATTTCATGCCAAACATCGTAAATTAGTCATGAATTATCTTGGATGATGTTTTATGGCAAAACCCAACAGAAAAGGCCCAACTAAAACGGTTGATATATTCTGTGGCACCTGTAAACAAGCCCTCTTTAAATACCGCAAAGGCGGCAAGGGAAATTTAATTAAGTGTTTTAAAGAGAGAATCGTGAAAGATTATACTAAAGATATGCTCAGCTGCCCTAACTGCCAACAGATATTTGCCAGAGATTGTCTCATTCGCGGTACGCCTGCGCTTAAAATGATTGGCAATAAAGTGACTTGTAAATAAACCTATGAGGTGCCCATTAGTGCTAATAGAAACTAATGGGCAAGCAGAGATCTATTTCATAACACTGATCTCTAGCGATAAAGTGATTCCTATGATAGTGCACATAAGTGGGTGTCGGCTGCATCTTTAATCCTGAGGCTGGTAACCATTTAGCCCAAATCTGCGCTAACTGCAGTAATAAATCACCATAACTCCCGTTCAATCGAAACACAGCATGTAATCCGCCAGGTATTTGCAGTACGTTAATAGGCCCCCTTGCCAATAGCGATTCGGTTATTTCAATACAGGCAACATAACGACATTCCTGTAGCGGGACAAATGCGGGGTTAGAGTGATGTAAACCAAACTGTTGCGAATAATCAACCCCTTGAGCACTCGCCCAAGCAATAAGTTTCTGCCAGGCCAGCTTAATCGATTGATCGTATCCTCGATGACGCACATAGGCAACTTTTCTTGCCGGTAGCTCTTGTAGCTCATATGAAAAAGTAGGATCTGAGTGCACACAACGATCTAGTGGTGCTGTTTTTTTAATGACCGGGGGACTTTGCTCACTGCGCCAACGCCCAGGACTCACCCCAAAAGCCACTTTAAAAGCTTTACTGAACGAAGAAAGTGAACTGAAACCGCAATTTATGCAGACACTTTGGATACTAGCTTGTCTATCGAACATCAGTTGATTCGCAGCATATTCTAAGCGAACCCTGCGAATATAAAAATGCACAGTCTCACCGGCAATTTCTTTAAACACTCGGTGAAAGTGCTGCTCAGAATAAGCGGCAACTTTTGCAAGTTTAGCAGCCGGCAAAGCTGCACTGATATCTTTATGGATATAATACAAAACATCATTAATTCGCTTCAATTGTTGGCTCAAGGTCTCTCTCAATATTCTAATCCAGTGACGGCATTACATCACTTAGGAATGCGATTAATTTTAGCAATGCTAGATATACACCCACGGTCTTCTCAATGCAGCTCGGGAAATTCAACTATGCTGAAAGCCAACAGCTTACATTCTATATTCACATTCAAGAACAAAAGCCGAGTATTATTCAGACAAACCCAGCACCGTTAACAATTTAAATCCACAGTCAACGGCTCCTGTGACGATACCCTAGTCTTTTGAACACAAAGGCAAATTACCTGCCCACAGCCAAAGCAATCTTGTTACAGCTGGTTATATAACTATCATCAATATAGCATAAATGAACATATATTATCGCATGTACGGACAAACATTAATGCTCTCACTCTTTTACTCTAGATAAAAAAAGGAGCACAACTATGAAGCCAACAAAAACACTACAAAACATGCAACCTTCCTACATCCGGGAAATCCTTAAGGCCGCCAACAGCAAAGATGTTATTTCATTTGCAGGAGGACTCCCCAGCGCTGACAGCTTTCCCTTATCATTGATGAAGGACTCTCTCAACAAAATGCCAGCAAATGCACAACTTTTCCAGTACGCAAGTACTGAGGGGCACCCGCCTCTGCTTGAACATTGCCAAGAGCATTACCAACTGACACCTGAGCACCAATCGCTTATATGCAACGGCTCACAACAAGCTCTAGATTTGATCGCACGCGCCTTCATCAATCCAGGGGATAAAATATTAGTAGAAGCCCCTAGCTATTTAGGAGCGCTACAAGTGTTTTCATTGGCACAGGCCGAGATTGTTAGTATCGCCGCACTAACAGATGGAGAAAACATCAGCGAACTTGCAAGATTGTTGAGCGAGAATGATATTAAAATTTTCTATGCGGTACCTGATTTTCACAATCCAACAGGGGCGTGCTGGCCACTTGATACTCGTCGCCAAGTAGCCCAATTATGCCGCGATAATAACGTCACGTTTATAGAAGATGCCCCTTATAGGCCATTGCGCTTTAGCGGAAAACAACTTCCTTTGGTGGCAAGTTTTTGCCCTGAGCAAGCACTGGTATTACGCTCATTCTCTAAAATTATAGCACCGGGCATGCGCATCGGATTAGTGAGTGCAAAAAGTGCTTGGATACAAGCGTTAATCAAGGTTAAACAAGCTGCAGATCTACACACCAACACCCCGATGCAGGCATTGCTACTGGATATATTACAACATCCTGATTTTGCTTCTCATACAACAGAGCTGATTCAGCGCTATCGTGAGCGGTACCAGTATATGGCCAAATTAATTAACCAGGAACTATCTAACTATGCGCACTTTGATCAGGTTGAAGGGGGCATGTTCATCTGGTTAAAACTAGAAAATTGCGATGTATTAAAGCTTGCTGAACATGCTTTGTGCCAAGGAGTAGCCGTTGTGCCGAGCAGTGTTTTTTATAACCAAGCCACATCACAACCTAGCGCACTTAGGCTTAATTTTAGCCACAGCCCGAAAGATAAAATAGCACTGGGGGTTGAGCGGTTGGCACTATCTCTGAAACGCTTTTGCTAAATGTCTCTCAAGACTGGCCTGATGATTCCCCAAAAGCTAGTAAATGCGCGCAGATAACTGGCGCGCAGCTTGAATTAGATTTTTTGAGTACTGCCTAGCTTCCTTGGGATCTAGGCGACTGGCATTAACGACCGCGCAAATAGCAGCGACTGGCTCATTGCGCCTATTGACCACTGGCGCGCCAATACAGCTATGCTGATCGCCTAATTCTCGGTCTGCCACTGCATACCCTAAACGGGTCGCACGCAGCAATTGCTCTTGAAGATTATTTTTGTTTTCCGCGACATCTGTTACTGAATCAGTTTGTAGATAGCTGTCCAGAAATTGCGCATCCATTCTAGAGAGAATAGCCTTACCCCCTGCGCTGTTATGCATCGACAAAGTCTGCCCTATAAACAGTGATGCGATATTATTGAGTGAATAATCAAGCTTTGCAATCACCACCACATTGCCACCGACAGGCGCACATAAAAAGATATTCTTGTGAATTTCATTTTTTAATATTTCAGCAACGGGATAAAAGAAGGGAATTATATTTTGCCTTTGGTAAATGTTCGCCGAAATCTGGAATATCTTGGCGCCAATGCTGTAGGATTTCTTACGCGCAGGGTCAACACTCACCATGTGTTTACCCAGTAGCGCTTGAATGATCCGATAAGCACTGGCCGAGGGGATATCACAGCGCTGGCTAATTTCAGATAAGGTTAAAGAATGATTTGATGTCGATAATAATTCCAAGATAGCCACTGCACCGTCGACAGCAGGCGCTGCTGATTTATTATTTGATGCAGGCATATATTTTACTCCTATTTTATATATAAAGATAATTTCAACAATTCAATCCAACTCTTCAGTTTCTACTAAATTTAAACATTCCATTGACACTCACGCTGACTAGACTAGTCGCTTTTCTTCATATATAAAATATTTTTTTCACATATGGTATTTATTTGACTCCTCACAGCCGAATACTTAGCATGTGATTTATACTTATTTGAGAGACTGTCATGAACATTGAGAAAAATTTTGTCAACAATCAATTTATAGACGCTCAAGATAGCGATCTGATAGCGGTGTACAACCCAGCTAACACCGAATTGATAGCCAAAGTCCCTGCCGCCACTGAAGCCCAAGTACTAGAGAGCGTCAACATTGCTGCTCGCGCTCAAAAAGCCTGGCGCAAACTGACCAGTATTGAACGCGGCCAATGGCTCCAAAAACTGGCGGATTCTCTGGTCAAATTCAGCGCTGAGATTGGTGCAACCCTCGCACTAGAATCCGGAAAAAGTGTACAAGACGCCACCAATGAAGCAATTTATGCCGCTGACATCACCCGTTATCACGCCGAGTGGGCTAGGCGCATAGAGGGAGAGATCATTCCCAGCGACAACCCTAACGAAAACTTATTATTGCAACGCGAACCTATCGGTGTCGTGACTTGTCTGATCCCCTTTAACTTTCCTGTTTATACCTTCTTACGTAAGGTTGCTCCGGCATTGATCACCGGCAATACCGTTGTTGTCAGACCTAGCAACAACACTCCAAGCTCAGCGTTTGTGATTGCAAAAGCGGTTCAAGATGCGGGTATTCCCGCCGGAGTCATCAATGTTTTAACCATGAATCACAATGTCGCTCAAGCACTGTGTACCCATCCTAAGGTTGGCATGATCACTTTGACAGGAAGCGTTGGTGCCGGTCGTAAAGTATTAGAGTACTCGCAGGTTAATATCGCCAAATCCTCATTGGAACTCGGCGGAAAGTCGCCCGCTATCGTCGAAGCAGACGCTGATTTAGCCCGAGCAGCACGCGAGATAATCGCCTCCAAAACGACCCATTGCGGTCAATTGTGCACGGCCATTGAACGCGTTTATGCGCATGCTTCTATTTACCAAGAGTTTACTCAATTGTTGCAAGCTGAAATGGCTAAGGTTCGTTTTGGCGACCGCGCCAAAGCTCCTCACTTTATGGGCCCCTTAGTGAATGAGAACGCGCGTATCAACATCCATCAAATGGTCGAGAGAGCTATAGACGATGGCGCAACCCTTATTACTGGAGGGTATATACCCGAGAGCACTGGCTACTTTTATCCACCGACACTCTTAGTCAATTGCAGGCAGGATATGGAAATTGTCCAGGAAGAAATATTCGGCCCAGTGCTGCCTGTTTTAAGTTATGACAACATTGAAGAGGCACTCTCACTTGCCAATGACCACCAGCTGGGGCTCGCCTCTGTTATCTATACCGAAAATTACCGATCAGCCATGTATTTAGCCAACGAGATAGAGGCGGGAGAAGTCTATATTAACCGCACTCCTGCCGATCCTTATCAAGGCTATCACGCGGGCTGGAAACGTTCAGGACTCGGTGGTGATGATGGCAAACATGGCATGCTTGAGTACACTCAAACACGACTGGTTGTTCTAAACTATTAACCAGCGACACCACACATTAAGCTTATTCTGTGTACCAACACTTAGAGATTATTATGAAAATTGTACGTTGTGAAAGTCACGTTGTCGCTGTCCCCGCCCCTTATATTGGTGGCCGATACTGGATCTTTGTTGAAATAGAAACAGACTGTGGGATTAAAGGTATTGGGGAAATTTACGCAGCCACCTTTCACCCAAGCGTTATGCAAAGCGCCATTACTGATGTCTATCAAAGATACCTCCAAGGACAAGACCCACACCACATCGAAAATTTCTTTAGACAAGCTTACTCCAGCGGCTTCACGCAACGACCAGATCTAACCATGATGGGTATTGTTAGCGGCCTAGAAATGGCTTGCTGGGATATTATCGGCAAAGCGGCAAAGCAACCTGTCTATCAGTTATTGGGGGGAAAAATACACGACAAACTGCGTTGCTATACCTATATATACCCTAAAAACAAGCAGGGCGATTACGATTACGACAACCTAGAGTTGACGGTCAACACTGCCATTGAAATGATGGAAAAAGGCTTCACAGCCCTAAAATTTGACCCAACGGGACCTTATACTGCTTATGATGGCCATCAGCTATCACTCAATGACATTGATAAATCCGTCACTTTTTGCCAACGCATCCGCGAAGCCGTCGGTAATAACTGCGATCTATTATTTGGCACTCATGGCCAAATGACACCCGCGGCTGCTATTCGCTTAGCCAAAAAACTGGAACCTTTCGACCCACTTTGGTTTGAAGAACCTGTCCCTCCGGGCAACGCCGCTGCAATGGCACAAGTTGCCCGCCAGACCAGCATTCCTATTGCCACGGGTGAACGATTAACCACCAAATACGAATTCCAAGACCTTATTAGCCATAAAGCGGCGGCCATCTTGCAGATGAACTTAGGCCGCGTCGGAGGGATTTTGGAAGCCAAAAAAATAGCCGCAATCGCCGAGGCAAATTACCTGCAAATCGCCCCGCATTTATATAACGGCCCAGTCGGCGCTGCCGCCAGTATTCAGCTCGCCACCGCGACGCCTAACTTCCTTATTCAAGAAAGCATTCTCGACTGGAGCGGGTTTCACGCACAAGTATTACAAGAAAAAATACAGTGGCAAAATGGTTATATTATCCCCTCTACCAAACCAGGCTTAGGCATTGAGCTGGATATGGATGTTATTAAGGGCCACTCACCCTATAAAGAGCGTGCCTTGCATCTATCGATGGCCCCAGCACCTTATGACGTTAAACAACAATCGGATAAAACGTGGCTAGCTAAACAAGATGCTTAATCTGCGCGATAAACCAGCACCTATGAAATACGATTACATTATAGTCGGAGCAGGCTCAGCCGGCTGCATTGTAGCTGCCAAACTGAGTGAATCTGGAGAGCACTCGGTACTGCTACTTGAAGCGGGCCCGAAAGACAGCTCTCCTTGGATAAAACTACCGGTCGGTTTTGCAAAAACCTATTACAATCCGAAATACAATTACATGTACTACAGCGAAGCACAGGCAGGCTTAAACAACCGGCGCCTTTACGCCCCCAGAGGAAAGGGACAAGGCGGCAGCGGCTCTATCAACGCCCTAATATATGTGCGCGGAAACCCACAAGACTTTGACGACTGGGCCAGCGCCGGCAACCCAGGCTGGAGCTATAAAGAGCTGCTGCCCTATTTCAAAAAACTTGAAAATCATCCAGCTGGCCCGAGCTTTTATCGAGGCGCGCAAGGACCTATCAACATCAGCGAGATGAAAGACCACGCCCATCCTATTTGTCAGAATTTCTTAGCGGCCAACACAGAACTCGGATACCCATTGAGCGATGACTTTAATGCTCAACAGTTTCTGGGAGCGGGGATTTATGAAATTAATACCCGCTCAGGCATGAGAGATTCCAGCAACAACGCCTACCTCAAGCCAGCCCTTAAGCGAACTAATTTACGTATTGAGCGCCGAATTCAAGTAGAGCAGGTACTGTTTGATCAAGACAATAACGCCATCGGTATTAGAGCCAACCAAAAAGGAAAAATACTCGATTTTAAAGCCAGTAAAGAAGTTATCCTGAGCGCAGGCGCGGTGGATACGGTTAAAATCTTACAACTGTCCGGTATTGGAGATGAAAAACTGTTAGCACAGCAGCAGATAAAATGCCGCTACCACTCACCTGCCGTCGGCCAAAACCTGCAAGACCACTTGTGTCTTAGCTATTACTACAAAGCCAGTACCGCCACTTTAAATGATCAGTTCCGCTCTGCTAGCTCCATGCTTAAGGCGGGCCTGCAATACCTAGTCAACCGTAGCGGCCCACTCTCGACTAGCGTTAATCAAGCGGGCGGCTTTTACGCCAGCAAAGACCACATCCATCCCAACCTGCAACTCTACTTCAACCCAATGTCTTACCAAATTCCAAAAGATCCCAACGCCCGATTGACACCCGAACCCTACTCTGGCTTTTTGATGGCCTTTAATAGCTGCCGACCCACCAGCTTAGGCTCTATTAAAATTGCCTCAAAAGACCCAGCCGCTGCAGCCTTAATTAATCCTAACTACTTAGCCACCCAAAAGGACTGTGACGAAGCGATAGCGGGCAGCCAGCTAATTCGCAAAATAATGGCCACTAACAGCCTACAGGCGATCACCCAAAACGAAGAGATACCCGGCTTGGAAAAAGTACAAACAGCAGAGCAGATGCTGGAATATTTTCGTCAGCACTCTGGCTCTATCTATCATTTGTGCGGTAGCTGTAAGATGGGGCCCGATCCTAAAACGGCAGCAGTAGATTCACAGCTGAAAGTTTACGGGGTAAAAAGACTTCGTGTAATTGATGCCTCCATTTTTCCCAACATAACTTCCGGCAATATCAATGCCCCAGTTATGATGGTGGCTGAAAAAGGCGCAGATTTAATTCTTTCAGATCAGTTTGAATAAGTGCTTAATTTTTATTAAAGCCGACTGGTATCTTTCAAGTAATTTGGTAACAGTAAAGTTATTGCTAACCCATCTATACCGCTGAATAACAAAGATACGTGCCGGGATATTTTAGGTCTGTTGATGCGTCCTGCCTTTCGTTTTTGGAATTGCGGGGACGAGAACATAGGGAGAATATTGTTCTTCAAGTAAAAATATGAGTTTATGAGCTTGAAACTTGACTGAGTTAGAAGCCTTTCGATATTTTGACCTCTGGTCAAAAATCTATCGGCTCATATTTTCAGCTGAGACTGAAAAATGACTAGCCTTTCGATATTTTGACCTCTGGTCAAAAATCTAT
>Ga0105357_10000130_pt1 | contig 35004 bp, 29 predicted proteins | sample GOMGulsemesocosm_4_FD_83660 | JGI IMG/M metagenome (GOLD analysis project Ga0105357, IMG submission 83660) | Methane-oxidizing microbial communities from mesocosms in the Gulf of Mexico - GOM15B Gulf of Mexico | ecosystem: Environmental > Aquatic > Marine > Cold seeps | place: USA: Gulf of...
AAGAATGAAGTGGCTGCGAGTTCCGAAACCTATCGGCAGCTTAATCTTTTCGGTGATGTCTTTGCAAAAATTCGCGAAGACTATGTGGAAGAGGTAGATGATGCCGATCTAATAGAAGCCGCAATCAACGGCATGTTGGCGTCTTTGGACCCTCATTCAAGCTATTTGAACCCTAAAAACTATACCGGCATGAAAGTTCAGACCCGAGGTAAATTCGGGGGATTAGGTATTGAAGTCACAATGGAAGGCGGCCTGATTAAGGTCGTGTCCCCTATTGATGACACTCCTGCCGCCAAAGCGGGCGTTCAAGCGGGCGACTATATTACCCATTTGGACGGTGAACCTGTTCTGGGACTAACATTGGCACAATCGGTCGAGCGTATGCGTGGCCTGGTGGATACAGATATTTCTGTGACGATCCGCCGCGAGAATGTCAAAGACCCAGTTGAAATCACCATAACCCGCGCCATTATAACTGTTCAGTCCGTAAAGGGCCGTATTGAAGATGAAGACCTTCTATATGTTCGTATCTCTAGCTTTACAGAACAGACAGACAGCGGTCTTCGCAAAACCATCAAACGATTGACCGAAGAAGCTGGCGGAGATTTCAAAGGACTAATTATTGATCTTAGAAATAATCCGGGTGGCCTGTTAGATCAGGCAATTGCTGTCTCTGATGCATTCCTGACAAAAGGCGAAATTGTATCAACCCGCGGACGCGAAGCCAGAGACTCCCAGCGTTACAACGCAACACCAGATGATGTGGTAAATGGCAAACCTATTGTTGTGCTTATCAACGGCGGCTCTGCCAGTGCGTCTGAAATTGTTGCAGGAGCCCTTCAAGATCATCGCCGGGCTGTAATATTGGGGACACGAAGCTTTGGTAAAGGCTCCGTACAAACTATTATGCCTCTGCAAGGTAATGGTGCCATGCGCATGACCACTGCCCGTTACTACACGCCATCAGGCTCATCAATCCAGGCGAAAGGAATTTCCCCTGACATTGATGTGAAGCAAGCACGCTTGGAAGTCCTAGAAACGCGCAAACGTCGCTCAGAAGCAGATCTTCGGAACCATTTGGAAAATGGTGCTGCGAAGGAAAAGAAAGCAACTAAAGGGGATGCCGTTAAAGCTCCCGCAAAATTGCTTGATTACCAACTGCTTCGTGCGAAAGACCTGCTGAAAGGTGTTTCCCTGTTTGCCAAGAAGGATTTCAATTAATCCTTTTGTAAGTCTCCTCGAAAAGTGAGTTTATCTTGGCAAAGATAGGAAAAAATAAAGGCACAGCACCGGCAACCAAAACAGGGTTCCCGGTGCTGTCGTTTCTTTACAGCGTGCTCTTCCTTGGATTAGCCGGACTTGCAGGCTGGGCATATTGGATGGATATGAAAGCACCGCATGGTGACTTAATATCTGCACAAACTGACATTCTCCCCCCCCAAGCTAAATCCGATGATCACGCCGAACCGGAAGACCAAGCCCATAAGGATGATGGGAAACATTCCGAAAAAAAGGAAGAACATCACTCACCGTCGAAAACCGATGATGATGCGACAGAAAATAAAGACGCTCATGCGCCTGCTGCAGATAGCCACCAAGATCCGCAACCGAAGACAGCGCATCCAGCTGCTAACTCCTCAGAACCTGAGCATTCAGAGATTCCAAATGCGGAGTCTGCAGATGAACATGCTAAAGCCGCAGAGGATCATTCAAAGCCGAGTGAACACCCTCCTATCCAATCAGCCGAAATAGCGGCTCCGACAGCAAAAGAACATACGCCAGCGGAAACGGGCAAAGTAGATGCCCATGGAGAAGAGGCGGATCAGCATTCAAAAGACACCGCTGATGATAGCGACCATAAACAGGTCGATCCTCAACATGCAGCAGATGAGCCTAAAAAGCCTGAACTCTCTGATGAGCAAGTGGAAGAGGTTCCTCAAGAAGCCGCCGAAGAGACCCCGCCTCAGATCATTACAGAGACTAATAATGATGCGCCCCTTTCAGCAGTCCCCGACCCAGAACTGACAAAAAATTCTGATTTTGGATTGCTCCCAATCATTGGGCCTGGTGGCCGGACAGCATGGCGCAGTTACGCCAAACCATTTGAGGATCCACTTGATCGCCCGCGGATTGCCATCATCATGAGTGAAATGGGGATGAGTACGTCTGCCACCCAGACGGTAATTCAAAACCTTCCAGGCGCTGTTACCCTTTCGTTTAACCCCTACGCCCGTGATCTCCAAAACTGGGTTGCCCAGTCACGGGCTGCGGGCCATGAAGTTCTATTGCAGCTTCCTATGGAACCATTTGGATACCCAGCCAATGATCCAGGCCCCCATAGTTTACTGACTAGTCTGACAGACCGGGAAAATTTGAACCGTCTGGAATGGATATTAGGCCGTTTCACTGGATATACAGGTGTTACTAACCAGATGGGGTCCCGCTTTACCGCGTCGGCTGAAGATATAACGCCGATCCTCGATATTATCAAAAAGCGTGGTCTATTGTTTATGGACGGCCGGACATCGGCCAAAAGTGTCGCAGGGAAAGTTGCGGCAAATTTAGATATTCCAGTCGCCGTCAACAATCGCTTTCTTGATCACAAAGCAGATCGCGATACCATCGACAAACGTCTAGCCGAACTCGAACGCATTGCCCGCCTTACCGGGACCGCTATTGGGGTTGGATACCCTTATCCGGTGACATTGGAGCGCATTTCCAAGTGGGCAAAGACACTTAATAGGAAAGGGTTCGTTCTCGCGCCCGTTTCCGCAGTAACAAACCGGCAGGAAATACAATGAGTTCATCTAATAACCGACTTCCTTACCGCCCCTGCGCTGGCCTTATGGTGACCAATTCTGATGGCGACATTTTTGTGGGGACCCGGATCGACATGGAAGCCGAGCATTGGCAAATGCCCCAGGGCGGTATAGATTCTGGTGAAGATCCGTTGACAGCTGCGAAACGCGAATTGATGGAAGAGATTGGAACAGACAAAGTTGAGCTGCTACACGAACTGGATGGGTGGCTAACCTACGACCTGCCAGATCATTTGATTGGCAAAGTATGGAAGGGCAAGTACCGCGGACAAAAACAGAAATGGTTCCTGTTTCGTTTTACCGGCTCTGATTCGGACATTAACATAAATACTGAACATCCAGAGTTTTCAGCATGGAAATGGACCACAACTGACGTGCTCGTGGCGGAAATTGTTCCCTTTAAACGGGAGATTTACAGGCGTTTAGTGGAAAAAATGACTCCTTACCTGTAGCTTCAAGACCATCGTATACCGAGAATATATGATTTATATATTCATTAGTTCGATATTAAACATGAGACACAATATCTTGTGGTTTTCTCCCCATGAGTTTCATTTTTTCACATAAGTTGTTGTTTTTGCAAAATGAATGCGCATATAATTTATTAAGGAAAATTTAACCATAAGCAATTGCGTGTAAGAGTATTTGCAAAACCAACACCAAAACGAAACATTTGATTGCAAATGATTTGGTTCCGGTTGCGGTTCATATTGCAGATGGCGATTTTAAGAAACTGAAATTCGTAACGATGGGTTCAGTTCTTTGGCTTTAGTTGGTAGCGGAAAAAGTGAGAGTGACATGAAACATTACGAAGAACTCACAGGTGGTGAAGGTAAAAGAGTCTTTTATCGCGCAGAACGTTTCAAAGCTTCTGTATTGATGGCAGATAGTACACCTCAGTTAAACTTTCGAGATGGTTCTTTCGAAATTTTCGATATGAGCATGAGTGGCTTGTCATTTGTTAGTTCATCCAAAACAAAATGGGATGATACTCTGGAGCAAGATCTCCCAATCTCTCTTAATCTGGGCACCGATGAAATCTTCCAAGGTAAAGCTCGAATTAGACGTGTTGAGCCCTTAAACAATCGGCAAAAAGTTGCGTTGGAACTCACCGAAGGGTTCCTAGATATTTCAGAGCTTCTTGAAAAGCATGATGAAATCTCTCTCAAAAAAACACTGAACAGTGAGATGGCGGATATCAGCTCACTTGTACCCTCTGAATATAAAGAAATGATTGCAGATGCTGTATTCCTTTTAAAATCTGCCCGATCTGCATTAGAGAAAATTGAACTCGAAATTCCAGTCGATTTCCCAAGACGCAATGACCGTATACGTGAAAGCATCCTCGCGGCTGAACACATGGCATTTGACAGATGGCAAGAATTTTACAAAATTGGCAATCAAGTCATTAAGAACCTTAGGGGCGATCAGGCAGCAATTTCTGCGACGAAGCGCTATACAGAAAGCACTCTGTTACCTGAACTTATGTCCGCGCCCAATTGGAACCGCTCCTATTCCAAACCACTTGGATATCCCGGTGACTTTCAGATTATGAATTTTTTCTATAATCTCGCGCTTTCTGGCGATACCGCTTATGACAAGTTTTGCCATCAGCTGGGGAATTCAACGGGGCAGTTTATTTCCGTTCGTATGGATATGGTTAAACAAGCTATCGCACGCCTAGCAGTAGATGCTGCCGAGCGCGGAAAAAACTCATTTGACGTTGCGAACCTCGGCTGCGGACCTGCGCAAGAGGTCAGCAACTATCTCAAGGCAGTTAAACTTCCTCTGCCTGTTAATTTTACACTTATCGATCAGGATCATGATGCCCTTTCCTGTGCCTATGAAAACTCCTTTCCTGAAGTGTCCAGGCTTAAAGGTCAAGCCAGTGTTAGCTGCCTAAACGCATCCTTCATGGAGTTCTTGTCTGCAGGTAAGCTGTTCAGCAAACTTGGTAAAAAGGATATGATCTACACGGTCGGCCTCGTTGACTACCTGTCGCCTCACCGGGCGAAAAGGTTCATGACTGACCTTTACGCAAACCTTAATCCGGGCGGTACGGCCATAATTGGGAATATGCGCGAGTGTGAGGACAGCCTTGAATGGGCCCTCGATTATATCACTGATTGGAAGCTTGAATATCGGACAGAGGCTGAGATGTTAGCCATGGCTGACAATATTCCTGATGCGAAGAAAGAGGTCCTCGCAGATTCAACAGGGCATTGCCATTTGTTGATCGTCACGAAACCTGAATAAGGTTAAGCAGTAACGGTTAGGCTTGAATGGATTCCTGTTCATCCTGACCATTGAGCGCTTCGTGTACAACACGGTTGGCAGGGAACTCTACAATAGCAGTGGTTCCAAGGCCTAACACGCTTTTCAGTTTAATTCTACCGCTGTGCAGTTCCATGATATTTTTCGTAAGCGGCAATCCTAAACCGGTTCCTTCATAATTTCTGGAAAGGGCGCTTTCAATTTGAGCAAAAGGCACAAATACCTTTTCAATGTTTGCTTGATCAATCCCGATCCCAGAATCTTCAAAAGTAACTCTGAGAGACCCATCAGCTTTGAGGTCGCAGTTGATGGCAACCTGTCCGCCTTTGGGTGTGAATTTGATCGCATTAGATAACAGGTTCAAAAACACTTGGCTGACCAAACGCGCATCAGCCCAAACCACATAGTCAACGTCCGGGACATTCATCATCAGACGGACGTTTTTCTCTGTCGCTTTATCACGGACGATACGAAGAGAAGAGGCGAGAGACGCCATAATTTGAACTTCAACTTCAGACAGTTTCAATTTTCCAGCTTCTGCTTTTGATAAATCCAAAATATCATTAATGATACTAAGTAAATGTTGACCACTGGTGTTGATGTCTTCTGAATATTCTTTGTACTGATCTTTACCCAGTGGGCCAAACATCTCTTTTTTCAGAATCTCAGAGAAGCCAATAATCGCATTTAGTGGTGTCCGCAGTTCATGAGACATGACAGCTAAAAATTCAGACTTTGCATGGTTCGCAGCCTCCGCTTCATCAGCAAGGACATTTGAACGACTGCGTTCATCCTCCAGCATCACCATATTTATGTAATCTCGGCGGCGCGCGATTTCTTGAATGTAGCTGGCAAAAATACTCATCACAGCAACACTGACCAAGAAGAAATTGTTGCTGACATAAGTGGCTTGCGGGATCGGATTATACACCAAGACAATATACTGATAAATCACCATGAAGATGAGGGTCACAGCTGTTGCGTATATAAACCGAACGGGCGGAATACAGCAGCAATATACTAACACGGGGACTAATCCCGCAAAATACCCGGCACCGCCTATGGGATTGGCAAGCGCAATCATTACAAGGATACCCAGCCCTGTTGCAAACATACAAAAGGCAAACAACGGCTGCGCAAACCTGCTCAAAACCGGATGAAATGTCGATAAGGCCGTGAAAAGGAAAATCGGGCCAACAATTGCAAATCTGATGGACCATGCAATTTCGTAGATCTCGGGGATGACGTAATAGTCCAAAATGCCGAACAAAGCAAAGATGAGAAAACCACCGGTCAAGGCGACGCGGATTACTGGGAGAGCTTTATTGAGCTCAATCTCAGTATGACGCGCCTCAGCTTCCCTATCGTTAAAACGAAGAGTAAGCAAGTTAATCGGCAGTTCGTCAAAACCGAATCTGCGTTGTATGAGTTCCGAAATCCCCATAAACCTATCTATCTACTGGACTTAGCATTCAACAAATGTGGAAAAAACCGCACTTGCACTATAGGAAGGAATAGTAAATGAAAAGTAAACCAACTTATGCGATTGTTTGAGGGGAACCCATTAAACTCTTACTTATGCATTCAGAATTCTTGGGCAAATTTGACACAAAAAAAGAGGCCCTTATCAGGCCTCTTTTTTAATCTCAGGTGTATCGGAAACTTATCCCAGTGCTTCGAGAAGCTGTTCCAGATGATCTTTGTTTTCTTGCGCTTTGCGCTTCACTTCGTCATCTTTCGCATCTTCGATATCTTCAGCCGCATTTTGAACCCGCTGCTCCAGATCACTTCGATCCAGATCAACCACGTGAATGGCTTCTTCAGCTAGAACTGTAATTTTGTCATCAGAGACTTGTGCAAAGCCGCCATTAACAAAAATACGATCCTTTTCAACATCACCTTCATAAATGGAGATGACACCTGGGCGCAGGGTAGAAGTGATCGCTGTATGCCCCGCCATGATGGCGAAATCGCCTTCAGCGCCGGGGATTACAACCATCTCATAAGCATCCGAAAGCAGAAGCTTCTCAGGTGACACCAAGTCCATGGTTACCATATCAGCCATTTTCGCTCTCCTTCAACCTAGCTTTACGCCGCTGCCGCAGCAAGCTTAGCAGCTTTTTCTTTAACTTCTTCAATGCCACCGCACATGTAGAATGCAGCTTCTGGAAGATCATCATATTCGCCGGCAACAATCGCTTCAAACGCGTCGATTGTGTCTTCGAGTTTCACGAACTTACCAGGTGAGCCTGTGAAAATTTCAGCAACATGGAAAGGTTGGCTGAGGAAACGCTGGATCTTACGGGCGCGAGCCACAACCAGTTTATCTTCTTCAGACAATTCATCCATACCCAAAATCGCAATGATGTCTTGCAATGATTTGTATGTTTGCAATGTTTCTTGAACCTGACGAGCGATGCCATAATGGCGATCACCAACAACCGCGGGGTCCAACATACGTGAAGTCGAATCGAGTGGATCAACAGCTGGATAAATACCAAGTTCCGCAATTTGACGAGACAGAACAGTTGTCGCATCCAAATGGGCAAATGATGTTGCAGGAGCCGGGTCAGTCAAGTCATCGGCAGGAACATAAATCGCTTGCACAGAGGTAATTGAACCTTTGTGAGTTGATGTAATACGCTCTTGCAGAGCACCCATGTCCGTCGCGAGTGTCGGCTGGTAACCCACAGCAGATGGGATACGACCAAGAAGCGCAGACACTTCAGATCCAGCTTGTGTAAAGCGGAAGATGTTATCAACGAAGAACAACACGTCCTGGCCTTCGACGTCACGGAAGTATTCCGCAATTGTCAAACCGGAAAGTGCCACACGAGCACGCGCTCCTGGAGGTTCGTTCATTTGACCGTATACGAGGGCCACTTTAGATTTATCGCCTTCAAGGTCGATAATGCCGCCTTCGATCATTTCGTAGTAAAGGTCATTACCTTCACGAGTACGCTCACCAACACCGGCGAATACTGAGTAACCACCATGGCCCATGGCCACGTTGTTGATCAGTTCCATAATCAAAACTGTTTTACCAACGCCCGCGCCGCCAAAGAGGCCAATTTTACCACCCTTCGCGTAAGGAGCAAGAAGGTCAACAACCTTAATACCAGTTACCAGAATTTCTGATTCTGTTGATTGGTCAGCAAAGTCAGGAGCATCCGCATGAATTGGAGAATGCACCTTCGCGTTCACAGGACCGCGTTCGTCAACAGGCTCACCAACCACGTTCAAGATACGACCTAGAGTTTCCGGTCCAACCGGCATCTGGATCGAGTCACCTGTGTCGGAGACTTCATGACCGCGGACAAGACCTTCAGTTGCGTCCATGGCGATCGTACGTACTGTATTCTCACCAAGATGCTGTGCAACTTCCAGCACGAGACGCTGACCGTTATTTTCAGTGTGTAGGGCGTTCAAAATTTTCGGTAGTTCACCGCTAAATTGAACGTCCACGACGGCACCCATAACTTGGGTAATTTTGCCGACAGACTTATTCGCCATTTTAATGCTCCCTAAAGGGTCACTTAATTCTTCCAAAAACTGTTACTGAACCCGACTAAACGGCTTCGGCACCAGAAATAATTTCAATCAGCTCACTTGTAATCGCTGCTTGACGCTCACGGTTATATTTCAACGACAATCTGTCGATCATATCACCAGCATTTCGAGTTGCATTGTCCATAGCGGACATCCGCGCACCCTGTTCAGACGCTGCATTTTCAAGCAATGACCGATAAACCTGAACAGAAACGTTGCGAGGCAACAAATCTGCTAGAATTTCTTCTTCTTCAGGCTCGTAATCGTAATCGATTTCATTTTCCGCATCGTCAGATTTCTCTGGGATAGATGCAGGAATGAGCTGTTGTTCTGTAACTTCTTGCGTCAAAACAGAAACATATTTTGCATAGAAAATCGTGCAAACGTCAAAGTCACCATTATCAAACATGGCAAGAGCGCGCTGAGCAATTGGCTGGGCATCCGAAAAACCGATTTTCTTAGATGCTGACAGATCCACAAGATCAATGATCAAATGGCCAAATTTACGCTTAAGCGCGGCATTACCTTTTTTACCAACACACAGGATTTGAACATCCTTGCCTGCGGCAATCAGTTTGTTGGCTTTGGCGGCCGCAGCTTTCGCAATAGAGTTATTAAACCCACCGCATAGACCTCGTTCGCCCGTTGCAACAATTAGCAATTGTTTCTGATCGGATCCCGTCCCCTGAAGAAGACGTGGCCCCTCCTGACCATCAAGGCCAGAAGCTAGGGACACCATCATGCTTTCCATGCGTTCGGCATAAGGCCGAGCCGCACGGGCAGCTTCTTCAGCGTGACGCAGTTTCGCCGCAGCCACCATTTTCATGGCCTTGGTGATCTTCTGCGTCGACTTGACGCTGGTGATCCGATTTTTGAGTTCTTTAAGGTTCGCCATTTCGGGCTACCCCCTTTTCAGCTCAAAGGTTACGCAAAAGTAGTCGTAAAACTATCCAAAATTGAGTGCAGCTTTTTGTCTGACTCGTCGGATAATTTTGCTTCATCGCGGATGGTATCCATCAGGTCCTGATGTCTCGCATGCATTTCAGTTAGCAACTGAGTTTCGAAAGCGCCAACTTGAGATACTTCGATACGATCTAGATAACCCTTCACACCAGAGAAGATTGAAACAACCTGCTCTTCCATTGTGAGAGGAGAATACTGAGCCTGCTTCAACAATTCAGTTAGGCGCGCACCGCGAGCCAACAATTGTTGAGTAGACGCATCCAGATCAGAGCCAAACTGTGCGAACGCAGCCATTTCACGATACTGAGCCAATTCCAATTTAATGGTACCAGCAACCTGTTTCATGGCTTTTGTTTGCGCGGCAGAACCCACACGAGACACAGACAGACCAACGTTAATCGCTGGACGAATACCCTGATAAAAGAGTTCCGTTTCCAGGAAGATTTGACCATCTGTAATGGAGATAACGTTTGTCGGAATATACGCAGAAACGTCACCGGCTTGCGTTTCAATAATCGGCAAAGCCGTCATTGAACCACTACCATGATCTTTGTTCAGCTTCGCAGAACGTTCCAACAGACGAGAATGAAGATAGAAAACGTCACCTGGATAAGCTTCACGTCCTGGTGGACGACGAAGAAGCAGGGACATCTGACGATAAGCAACCGCTTGCTTAGACAAATCATCATAGATGATCAGTGAATGCATGCCGTTATCGCGGAAGAATTCAGCCATCGCACAACCAGTGAAGGGTGCGAGATACTGCAATGGAGCCGGATCAGAAGCCGTTGCGGCAACCACGATGCAATATTCCATTGCGCCGTTTTCTTCGAGCGTTTTCACAATTTGCGCAACAGTCGAGCGTTTCTGCCCAACAACTACATATACGCAATAAAGTTTCTTGCTCTCATCATCGCCTGCGTTTGCAGCTTTCTGATTAAGGATCGCGTCAACAGCAACCGCTGTTTTACCAGTTTGGCGGTCACCAATGATCAACTCACGTTGACCACGTCCAACAGGAACCAAAGTGTCAACTGATTTCAAACCAGTCATCATTGGCTCATGAACGGATTCGCGAGGCATAATACCAGGCGCTTTCACGTCCACACGGCGAGGCTCGCAATTTTCGATTGGGCCTTTGCCATCAATCGGATTGCCGAGGCCGTCTACAACACGTCCAAGCAGGCCTTTACCAACCTGTGTTTCAACGATGGCGCCAGTACGCTTAACTGTGTCGCCTTCTTTAATGTCACGGTCTGAGCCGAAAATCACGGCGCCCACGTTGTCTGCTTCCAAGTTAAGGGCTAGACCCTTAATTCCACCTGGGAACTCAACCATTTCACCAGCTTGGATATTATCCAAGCCGTAAATACGAGCAACACCGTCACCTACGGACAGCACCTGACCAACTTCTGAAACTTCAGCTTGCGTGTCGAAACCAGCAATTTGTTGTTTGAGAATTTTGGAAATCTCTGCGGCGCGGATGTCCATCACCCAACCCCTTTCATAGCAAACTTAAGATTTTGAAGTTTAGTTCGTATCGAGCTATCGACCATGCGAGAACCGACTTTAACTACCAAACCACCGATAAGGCTGTCATCAACCTCAGCTTCGATAGCAACATCACTGCCAATTGCAGACTTAAGCTCCTTAGTAAGGGCCTCCATCTGTTTAACAGTGAGTTTTTTGGCAGAAACGACTTTGGCAATTACTTCACCGCGATCGGCGGCAAGCAATTTATCAAAGGCATCGATCATACTCGCTAGTGCAAACAAGCGGCGGTTTTGCACCACTGTTCCTACAAAACGACGAACCAAATCACTAACGCCGAGGCTCTCAAGAACAGCCAAAATGGCACGCTCCTGATCATCACGACTCACGAGTGGACTACGAACAAGCCGTACGAGATCCGCACTCTCATTCATTGATGTTCGGATCGTGGCCATATCAGATGCAACAGCGTCAACCTGCTTCGCTTCGGAAGCAAGTTCGAAAAGTGCTGTAGCATAACGGCCAGCGATACCTGAAACTTTTGTGTTCTCAGCTGACAAGGAAGGATCCCCAAGCCTGAAAAAAACGACGCAAAAGGCGTCGAAAGAAAAATTCGAATACGCCTTACACACGAGCCATTATTGTCGGCCCTTTTAGCAAGGCAACGGGTTATTAGCACAGGGAATTACATGAAGCAATATCCCCATTAGTAGTTTATCGCTCAAAATTCACCAAATTTTCACGATTGGATCATTTAGAGCACATCTTCACATGAAGTTATAGGGATCAATATCAATTTGTAAGCGGGTATTGGACGGAATCTTAATTCCTTTAATCCATTTGCCAATTATCGACTGAATATTTTGATCTTTTGTACATTTTATCAAAAATCTAACTCTGTGACGCCCTCTAATCATTGAAAGGGGTGCAGGAGCAGGCCCCATAATCATAAAGTTATCACCGTGCGGTGCTTTTCGAGCCAAAGTTTGTGCACAATTTCGAAGTGATTCGGGGTCGATGCTCGACAATATGACCGATGCCAGCCTTCCAAAAGGCGGCATTGCTGCATTTTGACGCATGTTTGTTTCTGATTCAATAAACGAGTCGACATCTTGACTGGCTAAAGCCTGCATCACCGGATGTTCCGGCATATGGGTTTGCAACAAAACTCGGCCCGCATGACCCGCACGGCCTGCACGGCCTGCCACTTGTGATAACAACTGATACGTCCGCTCTGACGCCCGAAGATCGCCGCCAGCCAGACCTAAATCGGCATCCACCACTCCCACAAGGGTCAAATTGGGGAAATGATACCCTTTGGCAACGATTTGGGTGCCCACAAGCAAGTCAATCTTGCCGCTGATCATATTTTCAACAAAATCAGCAGCCGCTTTTGGACCGGTCATGGTGTCACTGGCAATCATAGCGACGTTGGCATCGGGAAATAGCAGACCCGCCTCTTCTGTCAGGCGTTCGATGCCGGGACCACAGGCTTTAAAACTGTCTCCTTCTTCACATTCTGGGCAATCTTTAGGAATTGTCGTGCGAAAACCACAGTGATGACATTGCAGGCGCCTGCTCAACCGATGCTCCACCAACCAGGCACTGCAATGAGGACATTGCAGACGATGGCCGCAAGCATCACATAATGTGAGTGGGGCATAACCGCGCCGGTTTAGGAACAGCATGGCTTGCCGGCCTTCTGCCAGTGTCTTCGTTATTTCCTCAATAAGCGGCTCAGACACCCAGCGCTGCGCGCCCGGCCGATAGTCTTTAAGATCAATCAATTGTACTTCCGGCAAATGGGCGCCCCCAAATCGCGACGGCAATTTCAGATGTTCATATTTTCCGCTCTTTGCATTTACCAAAGTTTCCAGCGCAGGCGTAGCGGAGGCAAGAACAACCGGGAAACTCCCTGCTTGCGCGCGCACAACCGCCATATCTCGGGCATTATAGGGAACGCCTTCATCTTGCTTGAACGAGGCTTCATGTTCTTCATCAACGATGATCAGACCCAAATCACTGTAGGGGAGAAATAAAGCAGATCGTGCCCCCACAACAACTTTGGCACGTCCCTCGCTGACACCGCGCCAGTTTCTGCGCCGCTCCCCTTGACCTAAATCAGAGTGCCACTCCACTGGCTTTACACCAAACCGGGCTTCAAATCTCGACAACCACTGTGAAGACAAGGCAATTTCAGGCAATAAGACTAAGGCTTGACGATTGGCTTTCAAGGTGGCTGCTATAGCTTCAAAGTAGACTTCAGTTTTACCTGAACCTGTAACACCATCTAGAAGACTCACTGAAAATTTGGAACTTTGCGCAGCCTCAACTAATGACGCTGCGGCCTGTTTTTGATCCTCCGAAAGCTCAAACCCTCCTGATAGATGTTGCGGAACAGGAATGGGATCTTCACTGGGAAGCGCTACCGCCTCCAGAACCGATTTCTCCGCCAGCCCCTTAACCACAGATGTGGTCACGCCCGCCATTTCGGCAATTTGCTGCGCCGTATGAGCAAGGCCGCCCTCCATAGCATCAATGACACGCTGGCGTGCAGGGGTCATGCGGTCAGGCAAAGCGTTCGTTAGCCGAAACCCCTTTCGGGGGGCTTTTGGATATAGTGCGTCTGGCACACTCATACACATTCGAAGCACTTTACCCGCAGATTGCATGGTGTAGGTGGCGACCCAATCAACAAAATTTCGGGCTTCTACGGGCAACGCTTGCACGGGTAAAATCTCAAGGATCCCGCGCAGTTTCGATGCATCAATGGTCAGGGTCGGATCAAGCATCCAGACAACGCCAACCACTTCGCGGGGGCCAAGCGGAACCCGCACGAATGCGCCCGCTTCAACGTGTAAGTCAGCCGGGACACTATAATCATAGGACGCCCCTGTACTTATGGGTAGTAAGACCCGAACTCTCTGCGGTGTTGAAAACTCACTCATAGTGCTTTGATTTGGGCCCTTGCTAGTATATTTAGAATGGAGAAGCTAGAATTACAGATATCACAACTCCTAAGCCATATGGATGCAAGTGCCAAATTATTCCTTAAACCACATTCGTTTGAGGATCCGGTGCTTGAAGATCCGGCCGCAGGGAACCTGTGATATTGCCCATGAGACCTTGAAACAAGACTGAGATTGCAAAATGAAATTTTTCGTTGATACCGCTGACACAGAAGAAATCCGTGAATTGTCTGATACTGGCCTTTTGGATGGTGTCACAACTAACCCGTCCCTCATTGCAAAAACTGGTCGCGACTTTCTTGAAGTTGTAAAAGAAATTTCCACTATTGTTGATGGACCAGTAAGCGCAGAAGTTGCCGCTGTTGACTACGAGACAATGCTTGAAGAAGGCAAAAAACTCGCAGGTATCGCCGAGAATATAACGGTTAAAGTGCCGCTCACCATGGCTGGCCTTAAAACATGCTCACAATTGTCACGGGCTGGCACTCAAGTAAACGTCACACTTTGCTTCTCTGCGGCGCAAGCAATTTTAGCGGCAAAAGCGGGTGCAACTTACGTTTCACCGTTCGTCGGGCGTTTGGATGATATTGGCCAAGACGGCATGCAGCTGATTGGTGATATTGTGCAAATATACAATAACTATCCAGCACTCAACACCGAAGTTCTGGTTGCATCGATCCGTAACCCGACCCATATCGTTACTGCAGGCTTGATGGGCGCTGATGTTTGTACAATTCCGCCGCAAGTGCTGAAACAACTTGTGTCCCATCCCCTTACAGATAAAGGTCTCGCTGGATTCATGGCGGATTGGGAAAAAACAGGCCAAAGCATTTTAGGCTAAAAATCACGATAACGGATAAGAACAGGATGTCGCAGTGGTCAAGGAGATAAAGAGTAAATCCCCGAAGGCGAAAGCAACCGCATCATTTGATGAAGATGCTGTGCGGGAGTGGCTTATTGCGCGTCCTGATTTTGTTGAAAAAAACGTAGATTTGTTTGTCGGTGCCCTATTGCCTGACCGAGAGGTTGGTGAAGGGGTCATCGATATGCAATCAGTACTTGTTGATCGACTTCGAAAACAAATCACTGATTTGAAATCCCTGCAAGGCGATTTTGTAAGTGCCGCACGTGCCAATTTACACACACAAGACATGGTGCTCAATTCTGTTAAAGCCATCTTGGCTGCAACCAACATTACGCATTTTGTCCATATCCTAACTCAAGACCTGCCTGAATATTTGGATGTGGATGTAGTGACCCTTTGCATCGAAGATGGCCCGATCCCGCTTCCAGCAATGACCGGACTACAGCGCCTTAAAAAAGGAAATATCGACAAGGCAAATTGGAATGACAAAAACATTCTCATGCGTCCCAACGCCCCCAGATCGAAGGCTGTTTTTGGTCCGGCTATGGATCTTGTCGCGTCTGATGCGTTAATTAAACTTGATATAGCCTCGTTAAACACGCCAGCCATGCTTGCCATTGGTAGCCGTCAAATTGGCCATTTCCACGCGGAGCAAGCAACTGATCTCCTATCATTTCTAGCGACGTGCATTCAGTCTAGTTTGCAGATGTGGCTGGAAACGACAGAAGTCACCTGATCGAAAAGATGGCCGATACATCCGTTCATCAAGCAATTGCTCATTGGAAAAATTGGTTACGTCACGAAAAACGGGTCAGTCCTCATACGTATGAAGCGTATGAGCGGGACGTTTCAGAATTTCAAGCGTTCCTTCTGGATCATTTGGGAAAAACCCCAGAAATCAAAGATCTGGAAAACCTCCGCACTACCGACTTCAGGGCTTTCCTTGCTGTTCGAAAAAATGATGGCCTAACCGCCACATCACTGGCTCGTGTTTTATCGTCAGTTCGCAGCTTTTTCAAAAAGCTGGAAAAAGACAAACTGCTGCACAACCCTTATATAAAATCCGTCCGTTCTCCGAAAAAACCAACACGCTTACCCCGCGCGCTTAGCGTTCAGGAAAGCAGACAGCTTATGGCTGCAGCTGATGTTCCTCAAAATTGGACGGATGCCCGAGACTTAGCCGTTTTCACTTTATTATATGGCTGTGGCCTTCGCATTGCTGAAGCCCTCTCCCTCAACTTCGATCAAAAGCCTGACGGAGACGTTCTTATGGTTATGGGCAAAGGCAATAAGGAGCGGCTAGTGCCAGTTCTGCCCATCGTCCGATCTGCCATTGAAGCATATGTTACACAATGCCCTTTCGCGTTTGAAGCCCAAGGCCCGCTATTTTTGGGAAAACAAGGAAGACGGCTGGGCGCCCGCCACATTCAGCTGCGAACTCAAACGCTCCGCAGGCAATTGGGTTTGGCTGAGGATGTAACACCTCATGTGCTGCGCCACAGTTTTGCAACACATTTGCTGGAAAATGGCGGCGACCTTCGCACTATTCAGGAACTGCTTGGCCATGCGTCTCTGTCATCAACACAGCGATATACTGACCTTGAAACAGAAAAACTGCTCAAAGTTTATAACGCAGCCCATCCGAAGAGTAAGGGATAAAGCCGCTCAGTTATCGGGTCAGTCTTAACGCCAGTGGTCCAAAAATAGCGATCGCACCCATGGATAAATACGTAAGGCCCCACGCACTGACGCTTTCATGGCCGCCTGTACTATCCAGAACAAAACCAGCGGCCACCGGCCCCACCATTGCACCAGAAAACCCAATAAAGCTATGAACAGCCATAGTGGATCCTTTTAGCTCTAGCGGAGCAGAGGCGATGGCCCCTGAGGTGATGGAAGAGGAATCTGCTGTTACAAAAACACCATATAAAATGGCAAGGAGTGCAACCAGAACAAACGGCAGTTCTGCGGAGAACCCCAGAACAGCAGATATGGCAAAGGCCGTAAGCATAATCAGGCTAATGGCCCGCTGCCGGCCAATGCGTAACGAGAGTTCATTCCCAAGGACACTGGAGGGAAGGCCCATAAAAATAACAACAGCCGCAATGATACTGACATCCATCCATACAGGGGCTCCGCTTTTACTTTGAGCAAACGTCAGGAACGCCACCACAAATGAGCGCATGGCCATCAATTCCCATGAATGGCAAAAATATGCGCCCACATACCCCATGGTTTTGCGGTTTATCAATACGGGTTTCAGGTTCAATAACTGCCGCCAAGAACGGGGTGAGTGATGGGCTTTTGGAGAAGAGACTACCAACATCAAGATGAGAGCCAGCGGCGGTCCAAGAGCTGCTGAAATTAAGGCAGCATCCGGCCCTATCCAAGTATTCACTTGCCCGATCAGCAAAAACGAGACCGCTGATCCCGTCGAGAAACACGCTGTATAAAAGGCGATGGCCCGAGATTGTGCGGCTTCGGGAAGCCTGTCCGTCAACATTTTCAAGCCCGGCATATACGTACAAGCCATGGCCGCACCTGATATAAACCGCCACGGTAATGCCGATGAAAAATCATCAGCATGGAACGCAAATCCGTATGCTCCGATGACAGCAACCACATTTCCAAATAAGACAATGCGCCTTGCATCAACGCGGTCAGTGAGGGTTGTGGACAATAATCCAAAAGTGGTGAAGCCGAAGAAGAAGGCCCCATTGATCCATCCAGCCTCAGTTCCGCTCAACCCCCAATGATCAAAGAAATAGGGGGTTAAGGCTGGAAAAGAGGAAAAGGAAGTCATCGCTAAAACTTCAGCGATGCAATAGAAAATTGTTAAACGCGCAGGTGTCATTTAATTACGGTTAGGCCTCTGGTGGGATCGTTTTCTGGAAAGAAGGACGCTTCGAAAATTCATCGAACCAAGCGGTTAGGTTTGGCCGACTTTCGCGCCAGTTTTCAGCCGAAAAGCGGAAATCGTGATATCCAAGCCCACAAGCGATAGCAATGGTCGCGATATTCACTTTACCAGAGAATTCAGCCACCTGTTTTTCAAGCAAATCCAACGTATTTTCCATGCTAACGCGAAGACGCGCATTCCAAGTGGGAGAACCTTCACCTTCTGGCATGGCAAAGCTGTCCATACGGCGCTGATAAGCGCAATCGGTGAACCCATTTGCTGCGGCGTGCAGTGTCATCAATTTGGCCCGCTCAAGCCTGTCTGCGGCAAATAACGTCGTGCCACCTGATACGCCATCGAGATATTCACAGATTACGATCGAATCAAACAAGACATCACCGCTGTCAATTTCAAGACTTGGTACTTTTCCAAGCGGAGTTGCCGGGTTAATTCCTTTAAAAATATCACTTAGATCTGGGCTTACCAGTTCGATCTGATCTTGAAGTCCCTTTTCAAGAGCGACCATCATGACTTTTCTGACAAAAGGCGAAGTGGGACTATGACATAGCTTCATTGGAGCACCTGTTTGATTTTATTGAAGGACAAAAAATAAGGGCCGGATAAATACCCGGCCCCCATAGTTTTTCGAATTTGGAACGACAGGTCAAGAATTAATGGTTCGACCTGCAACGGCGAGTGCCGCTTCTTTCACAGCTTCGTTCAATGTGGGATGTGCATGGCAAGTTCGAGCGATATCTTCAGAAGACGCCCCAAATTCCATTGCGATCACACATTCATGAATAATTGTTCCAGCGTCTGGGCCAATAATGTGAACACCAAGAACTTTATCAGTCTTTTTGTCCGCCAATATTTTGGCAAAACCGTCGGTAAACCCAGTCGCACGCGCGCGACTGTTTGCCATAAACGGTACTTTACCAACCGCATAGTCAACACCAGCTTCTTTAAGCTGCTCTTCTGTCTTACCAACAGTAGCAACTTCAGGCCAAGTGTAGATAACGCCCGGAATAGTGTTATAGTTGATATGCGGCTTTTGACCGGCCATCATTTCAACACAGACAACACCTTCATCTTCGGCTTTATGGGCAAGCATCGGGCCTTCGATCACATCGCCAATGGCATAAACGCCATCAACCGTAGATTTAAAGCTCTCATCAACAATAATACGGCCTGCTTTATCCCGCTCAACACCCAGATCATCAAGGCCTAAACCTTCGGTGTATGGACGGCGACCAATAGCGACAAGAACCACATCGGCTTTTATGGTTTCAGGGTCCCCGCCTTTAGCAGGCTCCATCGTCAGCGTAACGCCGCCTTTGGCTTTCTTCGCGCCCGTCACTTTCGTGCCGAGTTTAAATTTCATACCCTGCTTTTTAAGAGTGCGCTGTGTTGTTTTAGCGACCTCATTATCAGTGCCTGGCAAAACGCGGTCCAAAAACTCAACAACCGTAACTTCAGCCCCTAGACGGCGCCAAACAGTTCCAAGTTCCAGACCAATGACGCCTGCGCCAATGACCACAAGATGTTTTGGGACATTCGGAAGCGTCAATGCACCCGTAGAGGATACGATCTGTTTTTCATCAATTTCAACATTTGGCAAAGGCATAACATCAGAGCCAGTGGCAATCAGAATGTTTTTGCCCCGGATGACTTGATTTTCGTCGCCAGTGATTTCGACCCGGCCTGCACCCTGAAGTTCACCTGCGCCTTTGATATAGGTTACTTTGTTTTTCTTCAGCAGAAATTCAATGCCCTGCGTCAAACTCGTAACTGTCTTATCTTTTTGCCCAAGCATCGTCCCAAGATCAAGTTTCACTGATCCGATTTTAATGCCGCGATCTGCCATATCGTGCTGAACTTCTTCATACAACTCCGATGATTTCAGCAAAGCCTTCGATGGGATGCAGCCAACATTCAGGCAAGTCCCACCAAGCGCACCGCGTTTTTCAACGCAGGCCGTTTTCATTCCAAGTTGGGCTGCGCGGATGGCAGCTGTATAGCCACCTGGTCCGCCGCCGACCACAATCAGATCAAAAATATCGTCACTCATGCCATCCCCCTTTAGGGAAGTAACTTCAAAAAATTAAACTTCGAGCAGCAAACGCTGCGGATCTTCCAAGGCTTCTTTCACACGAACCAAGAACGTAACAGCTTCTTTGCCATCAATGATCCGGTGATCATAGGAAAGGGCCAGATACATCATTGGACGGATCTTGATTTCCCCATCAACAACCATTGGACGTTCCTGAATTTTATGCATGCCAAGAACGGCTGATTGCGGTGCGTTCAAAATTGGCGAAGACATCAATGATCCATAAACGCCACCATTTGAAATGGTAAAGGTACCGCCTGACATATCGGCCATGGTCAATTTACCATCGCGAGCTTTACGGCCCAATTCAGCAATCCCTTTTTCAACACCAGCAAAGCTGAGTTTGTCAGCGTCCAGCAGATTAGGAACAACCAAACCGTTCGGCGTGCCAACAGCAACACCAATATGGTAGTAGTTTTTGTAGACGACGTAATCGCCTTCAATTTCAGCATTTACCGCTGGAAGTTCTTGAAGGGCGGCAACGCAGGCTTTTGTGAAGAAAGACATGAAGCCAAGGCGGGCGCCATGTTTCTTCTCAAATCGGTCTTTATATTCAGCGCGCAATGCCAGCATATTTGTCAAATCCACTTCATTATAAGTGGTCAACATGGCGGCTGTGTTTTGGGCGCCTTTCAGTTTAGTTGCAATGCTCTTGCGAAGACGGCTCATTTTAACGCGCTCTTCACGAGCCGCTTCTGGGCGATCGCCAACTGCAACGGGAGCTACAGGTGCTGCCGCCGCGGCTGGTGCCGCAACTGCGGCCACTGGCGCCGGAGCTGCTGCAGAAACACCGCCATTGCTTTGGGCTTCAAGGACGTCGCCTTTAGTAATGCGGCCGTCTTTTCCTGTACCGCGAATATTGGCCGGGTTCAGGTTCAGTTCATCAATAAGCTTTTGAGCCGCTGGCATAACTTCCGCAGGGCCAGATGCCGCAGGTGCGGCCACAGGAGCAGCTGGAGCTGGTGCCGCAGCGACTGGAGCCGCCGCAGGTGTTGGTGCTGGTGCAGGAGCCGCCGCTTTTGGTGCAGCGGGAGCCGCAGCAGCATTACCTGCTGCACCGGCAGTGATATGACCGAGTAAAGCGCCAACGTCAACGTCTTCGCCTTCTGGCACAATTATATCTTCCAGACGTCCACTTTCAGATGCATTAACTTCTAATGTGACTTTGTCTGTTTCAAGCTCAAGGATAGGCTCATCTTTAGTAACCGTATCACCAGCTTTTTTAAACCATGTTCCTACAGTTGCTTCCGTTACAGATTCACCAAGGACAGGCACACGAATTTCGACTGTCATTTTAATACTTTCCTATTCGGACTTGATGCCCAAAGCATCATTAATTAGCGCAGCTTGCTGCAAATTATGTTGTTTCAGCAGACCCGTCGCCGTCGCAGCAGATTCCCCGCGGCCCGCATAACGCGCCCGAGTAACCGTCTTCATACCAACTGTGGCAAAAGCTTGCTCCAGATTGGGTTCAACAAAGGTCCAGGCACCCATATTCTTAGGCTCTTCCTGACACCAAACAACTTCTTCAACATGCGTAAAGTTCTTAAGCTCTTCGACCAACGCTCCTTCTGGGAACGGATAGAGTTGCTCCAGACGAAGGAAGTAAGTATCTGTCTGACCTGCTTCGTCGCGGCGGGCTTTCAGATCGTAATAAACTTTACCAGAACACAGAACGATCCGTTGCACATCTTTTGGCGCACTGACAACATCATTGTCATAGAGCACCCGATGGAAAGATGATCCCGGACCCATATCCTCAAGTGTTGACACTGCTTCTTTATGACGCAACAAAGATTTCGGTGTCATAATGACTAAAGGTTTACGGAATTTCCGATGAATTTGGCGGCGTAAAGCATGGAAGTAGTTGGCAGGTGTTGTAATATTCACAACTTGCCAGTTGTCTTCAGCTGATTGCTGCAAATATCGTTCCAGACGGGCGGATGAATGTTCCGGTCCTTGTCCTTCATACCCATGCGGCAGTAGCATAACCAAGCCACTCATGCGGAGCCATTTGGCTTCACCGCTTGAGATAAACTGATCGATGATAACCTGCGCGCCATTGGCAAAATCACCAAACTGCGCTTCCCAAAGAACAAGCGCCTTTGGCTCTGCAAGACTATAACCATATTCATAACCAAGAACCGCAGCTTCAGAAAGCATACTGTCGATGACTTCATAGCCAGCTTGGTTCTCACTGAGGTTATTCAGCGGCATGTACCGTTCTTCAGTCATTTGGTCCACAAAGACAGAATGGCGTTGCGAGAAAGTTCCGCGACCACAATCTTGACCTGACAGGCGAACTGGATATTCCTCTTTGAGCAATGATCCAAATGCCAGCGCTTCTGCTGTTGACCAGTCAATGCCTTGCTCGCCGTCGATCATTTTCTGTTTGTTCTTCAAGACCCGTTGCAGGGTCCGATGAACATTATGATTTTCAGGAACTTCACATAGTTTCTGGCCAATGGCTTTCAGCTCATCCAGAGCAACTGCAGTTGTGCCCCGACGTGCGCCTTTATCTGCACGTTCAAAACCCTTCCAGCTGCCTTCAAACCAATCAGCTTTGTTAGGCTTGAAGCTGTTTGCTGTTTCAAATTGTTTTTCAAGGTAGTCACGGAATTCTTTGATCCAAGTTTCCACTTGATCTTCAGTGACAACACCTTCTTCAATCAATTTTTTCGCATAAATCTGCATCGTTGTTGGATGCTGCGCAATGGTGCGATACATCAACGGCTGTGTGAAGGCAGGCTCATCGCCTTCGTTATGCCCATGACGGCGATAACAGAACATATCGATAACAACATCGATTTGGAACAATTGACGGAATTCAGTTGCGACTTTCGCCACATGACAAACTGCTTCAGGATCATCACCATTTACGTGAAAAATTGGCGCTTGAACCATTTTACCAACGTCTGATGGATACGGGCTGGAGCGTGAATATTTTGGGCTTGTGGTAAAGCCGATTTGGTTATTCACAACGAAATGGATTGTGCCGGATGTCCGGTATCCTTTTAGTTCTGACAAACCAAAACATTCTGCAACGATACCTTGTCCCGCAAACGCCGCATCCCCATGAAGCAAGAGCGGCATAACTTGTCCGCCAACATCACTTCCCAGTTGAGATTGTTTGGCCCGAACCTTACCCAGAACAACCGGATTAACGGCTTCCAAATGAGATGGGTTCGCGGTCAATGACATATGAACGTTGTTGCCATCAAACTCACGGTCCGAAGATGTTCCAAGATGGTATTTCACATCTCCTGAACCTTCAACATCTTCAGGGTTCGCAGGATTTCCTTGAAACTCAGAAAAGACCGCACGGAATGGTTTTGCCATAACGTTGGTCAAAATGTTCAAACGTCCGCGATGGGGCATACCCAAAACGATTTCTTTAACGCCCAATTGGCCGCCGCGTTTAATCACGCCTTCCATGGCAGGAATAAGAGATTCCGCGCCATCAAGTCCGAAACGTTTTGTGCCTGTGTATTTTACGTTGAGGAAATGTTCAAAACCTTCGGTTTCGATCAACTTACGTAAAATCGCGGCTTTACCTTCAGAGGTGAAATTAACTTCCTTGTGGCGCCCTTCGATGCGTTCTTGGAGCCAAGCCTTTTGGTCTGGTTCCTGAATATGCATGAATTCTATGCCAATGCTGCCGCAATAAGTGCGCTGCACGATTTCAAGAATTTCACGGATCGTCGCTGTTTCCAGCCCTAAAACGTTATCAATGAAAATTTCGCGGTCCCAGTCACTTCCTTCAAACCCGTAGGTTGTCGGATTAAGTTCCGGATGTTCCTGTGGAACTTCAAGTTCTAGGGGATCGAGTTTCGCTTTTAAGTGACCCCGAACCCTGTAGGAGCGAATCAGCATCAAGGCGCGGATTGTATCAACCGCTGCTGCGCGAACATCTTGTTGCGGGAGACCCTTTTTCTCGGCCGTCTCGATCGCCCGGTAAGCTGCATCACCTAGGATGCCATACTCATCTTCCGGTGCAGCGCCATTTCCGGGCGTCCACGGGGCGCCTTTGCTTTCGGCGACGATTGTATCAGCGTCATCACCTAGAGTTTGAAAATATTGCTGCCAACTGCTGTCGACAGACGATGGGTCGTTCTGAAAGCGAAGATATAGATCTTCGATAAAACTGGCATTTGTACCAGATAGAAAAGAAGAATTGTCCAATTGATGAGCCATTTCCGGTCAATTGGGCGGGAATTACCCCGCCCCCTCAAGTAATTAACAAGTTTTGATTAATAGAAGTAGTACAATACTACCCTTTCAAAACCCTTACCAAAGTAGAACCAAGTGCAGATGGGCTGTCTGAGACAGTAACTCCCGCGCTACGCATGGCTTCCATCTTATCTTCAGCGCCACCTTTACCACCGGCAATGATAGCACCAGCATGTCCCATACGGCGTCCTGGAGGGGCTGTAACACCCGCAATGAAGCCAACAACAGGTTTCTTGATTTTTGATTCTTTCAAGAATTCCGCAGCTTCTTCTTCAGCCGAACCACCAATTTCACCGATCATGATGATAGATTGTGTTTCATCATCATTGAGGAACATTTCAAGGCAATCAATAAAGTTAGTGCCGTTCACTGGATCACCACCGATACCGATACAAGTTGACTGGCCAAGACCCGCCGCTGTTGTTTGAGCAACTGCTTCATAAGTCAATGTGCCTGAACGTGAGACGATACCAACATTACCGCGGCGGTGAATGTGACCTGGCATAATGCCAATTTTACATTCATCCGGAGTGATAACACCCGGGCAGTTAGGACCAATAAGACGCGTTCCGCTGTTTCTAAGGGCGCGTTTCACACGGACCATATCCAAAACAGGGATACCTTCTGTGATACAAATAACCAGTTCAATTTTGGCATCAACTGCCTCAAGAATGGCGTCTGCAGCGAACGGAGGCGGCACGTAGATCACACTGGCATTTGCACCAGTTGTATGAACAGCTTCATCAACAGTGTTGAAAATCGGGAGATCAAGGTGGTTTTCGCCGCCCTTACCCGGCGTCACACCACCAACCATTTTAGTTCCATAAGCAATCGCTTGCTCTGAATGGAAAGTCCCTTGCGAGCCAGTGAAACCCTGACAAATGACCTTTGTGTTTTTATTGACGAGTACGGCCATTACGCTGCCTCCTTAACTGCTTTAACAATTTTTTCTGCAGCATCACCAAGATCGTCGGCAGAAACAATAGGAAGACCGGATTCGGCCAAGATCTTTTTACCAAGCTCCACGTTTGTGCCTTCAAGGCGAACAACCAGTGGGACACTCAAAGACACTTCGCGGGCCGCCGCAACAACACCGTCCGCGATCACATCACAGCGCATAATTCCGCCGAAGATGTTGACCAAAATGCCTTCAACATTGGTATCTTTCAAAATGATCTTGAAAGCTTCTGTAACTTTCTCTTTCGTGGCTCCGCCGCCAACGTCAAGGAAGTTTGCAGGAGAACCACCGCATAATTTGATAATGTCCATTGTGGACATCGCAAGACCAGCACCGTTCACCATGCAACCGATGTTACCATCGAGTTTGATGTAGTTGAGGTCATATTGAGCCGCTTCCAGCTCAGACGCATCTTCTTCATCCGGGTCACGGAGTTCTGCGATCTCTTTTTGACGGAACAAAGCGTTGTCATCAAAGTTCATTTTCGCATCCAGCGCGATGATGTCGCCAGAGCCTGTGACGACGAGTGGGTTAATTTCCACCAAGTTCGCGTCTGTATCAATGATCGCATTGTAAAGCGCCATGATAAATTTTACCGCTGAACCAACTTGTTTGCCTTCAAGGCCGAGACCAAAAGCAATTTTGCGAGCGTGGAACGGGCTGATACCAGTTGCAGGATCAATAGGCACCATGTGAATTTTTTCAGGAGTAGCTTCAGCTACAACTTCAATTTCCATTCCGCCTTCTGTGGACGCCATGAAAGTTACGCAATCTTGCGCACGATCAATGATGGCGCCAAGATAAAGCTCTTGCGCGATGTCACAGCCGTCTTCGACGTAAACACGCTTAACTTCTTTACCTTCTGGGCCTGTTTGATGCGTTACCAGCTGCATGCCAATCAAGTCTTTCGCGGCTTGCACCACTTCTTCGATCGACTTGACAACTTTCACACCGCCGCCAAGGCCGCGTCCACCTGCGTGGATCTGTGCTTTAACAACCCAAACTGGGCCGCCAAGTTCTTGTGCAACAGTTTTTGCTTCTTCTGCTGTATACGCCACTCCGCCACTTGGGACAGTCACGCCGTATTTCTTAAGTAGGCCTTTGGCCTGATATTCATGGATATTCATAATATTCCGCTATTCGCAAGTTGGGATCAGCTGCAAAGCTGGTCGGATTTATGAGACTTAAATTAAAACTATATCACCCAAAAAAAGGGGCACAACCGTTAAGTTGCACCCTCATTTTTGTTTCTTAGCCAAGACTTGGGTCGATGCCGATACAGGCTTCGATAAGTCCTTTGACTGCATCGATGGAATGATCAAACATTCCTTGTTCTTCTTCGTTGAGATTTATCTCAACGACTTTTTCGATACCTCCTGCGCCGATAACCGCAGGAACACCGACATACATGCCGTCAAGGCCGTATTGGCCATCCACATACGCTGCAACTGGCAGCACACGTTTTTTATCTTTGAGGTATGATTCTGCCATTGTGATGGCGCTTGATGCTGGTGCATAAAATGCTGAACCCGTTTTAAGAAGCGCAACAACCTCTGCGCCGCCTTTACGTGTCCGGTCAACAATACCGTCAATTTTTTCTTGAGTTGTCCAACCCATGTTGATCAGATCTGGAACCGGGATACCTGCAACAGCAGAGTAGCGGATCAACGGAACCATTGTGTCGCCGTGACCACCCAGAACAAATGCGTTTACATCTTCAACAGAGACTTCAAATTCTTCAGCAAGGAACAGGCGAAAACGCGCACTGTCCAAAACACCGGCCATGCCAACAACTTGATTGTGCGGCAAACCACATTTTTCGCGAAGCACCCAAACCATTGCGTCTAGCGGGTTTGTGATACAAATAACGAAAGCATTTGGTGCATATTTCTTAATGCCTTCACCAACGGCTTGCATAACTTTGATGTTTGTTCCAAGCAGATCATCACGGCTCATACCAGGCTTACGCGCGATACCAGCAGTTACAATACAAACGTCAGCGCCTTCAATGTCGGCGTAGTCACTTGTACCTGAAATGTTTGAATTGAAACGGTCGACAGGTGAGGATGAAGCGATATCGAGGGCTTTACCCTGCGCCAGACCTTCATTCAGATCAACGATAACTATGTCACCAAGTTCTTTGATCCCTGCCAAATGAGCAAGAGTTCCCCCGATGTTACCGCCGCCGATCAACGCTATTTTTTTGCGAGCCATTCTAATCTCCGGATATGATGTAAGAGGACACCTCCGGTTAAGAGGCTATCCTCTATTTAATATTCTACGGTGGGTACTACCCCGTTTCTTAACCAAGAGCAAGGTCACCTGCAGAAAAAAACGTTATTTTTGCAAAGCACCAATAATACAGACTAATCATGCCTAATTCTTAAGCAGTCATCTTCTATGAGGTCTTTAGTTCGCCACCGATTTTAATAAAATTCGTCTCTCTTAGGTAAGTAGTTAGTAATATTTCTTTGTTATATCGGAAGTAGAATTAATAAATCGTGAACCATACTGAACCATACGGTAACGGGCTTATGAAGAATAAACCACTTCGAACTTTAAAAAAAGTCGCCATATGCGGCGTTGTCTGCGTGACTTTAACCGGATGCGCGGAAATCATTATCGCTGGTCTCACCATAAGTGAGCTCTTAACCGCAGGCTCCATCACCTCCTCAATCCTAACTGGGAAAGGGTTTGGGGAACACGCACTTGACGTTGTTACCGGCCAAGATTGCCGAATATTGGATGCTATATTTAGAAGCGACCGCGCCATATGCGAGCCAAAAGGCTCTGTTGCGACTAATGACGACTTCAAAGGGTTAATCGCCCTTCTAGACAGCCCAGCAGGGATTGATCTTCAACTTGCTGATATCCCCATGGGCGAAAAACAATTCCCAGCGGTGAATAAAATCGCCTTTCAAAACAGTTCAAAACTGCTAGCAGTTCTTAATCAGCACAATAAAGTGACGCCGGTTGAGCGCGATATGGTGGCGGACGTCCGAACACTTCATCTGACCCAAGCAACTCAAGCCTTTGCCTCTCAAAAAATTGAAATTCCGTCATTGAACAAAACTGATCTTCGCAAACGCCTAACTGGAAATGGCTTGTTCTAAATCTTGCGTCGATTTTTACATTCTCCTTTACACGGCCCTATAACCTTGCTTTAAGGCCCTTATGAACTCATCTGGCCCCATAGAAAAATATCGTGCTCTTAGGCAATCTGGCGCCATTCAGCATGATCCAATTCAGGAACTAGCGGTCGAGAAGCTACAAACTCTGCACCGTCGCCTGACCACATATGATCCCAAGACGAGCGCCCATTGGACCGATATATTTCGCCTTGGCGCCCGGAAGCCACGGGTAGAACCTCCGCAAGGCATTTATATGTATGGCGATGTGGGCCGGGGTAAGTCCATGTTAATGGACCTCTTCTTTGATACCGCTCCGATTGAGCATAAGCGCCGCGTTCATTTTCATAGTTTCATGCTTGAAGTTCATGCCTTTATTCATCAATGGCGACAAAGCGATGACAAAACGGGCGACGACCCTCTTGTCCCACTGGCGCAGAAAATCGCCGATGACGCTTGGCTCCTGTGCTTCGATGAATTTCAAGTCACAGATGTCGCCGATGCCATGTTGTTGGGTCGTCTTTTTGAGCTTTTATTCGATTATGGCAGTGTTGTTATTGCCACATCCAACCGGATCCCTGAAGATTTATACAAAGACGGCTTGAACAGGGAATTGTTCTTGCCGTTCATCGGCCTGATTAAAGAGCAGCTCGATATCCTGCACTTATCTGGCGGTACAGATTACCGATTGGACAGATTGTCAAAAAGTGACGTCTACTTCTGCCCATTGGGCGCGGACACTACTGAAAAAATGCAAACAACGTTCGCCCTTCTCACTGAAGGCAGTGAAGTGGCGCCTTTGAAGCTCACCAACAAAGGCCGCGTTTTGGAAGTCACCCAGACCGCACGAGGTGTCGCCCGCTTCACGTTCGAAGAACTCTGCGCCCGGCCGTTGGGGGCATCTGACTATCTCATGCTCACAGAAAACTTTCATTCGCTGCTGCTCGATGATGTTCCAAAACTTGGATCCCACAATCGAAACGAAGCCAAACGTTTTGTGACCCTCGTTGATATTTTATATGAAGACGGAACCAACTTGATCCTCTCCGCTGAGGTAGAGGCCGACAAACTCTATGAAGAAGGCCATGGCCACTTCGAGTTTGCCCGCACGGTGTCCAGACTCATGGAAATGCGCTCAGAGGAATATCTGAAGGGTGTTGTCGGTTAGGTTTATTTTGAGAAAAGCCCTCTATTCATCCAAAACCGATTTTTGCCAGTCACCCAGTTCTGTTTTTTGAAGCGCATCAAACACAGCTTGCTTGTCTTCAGTTTTTTTATTTTGGCCAAGCTTCGCCTTTGCTTCCATGCGCGTCACCGGGATTTCAAACACAACAATCGCTTTGAGCATTGCTGAAAATCGCTTTTCTTCAACTTCGCTAACATCCCACGGATTATTGCGGTCTTTTTCATTGTCGCTGGTGAGACGTTTGAGCACTTGGGCCGCTGCCACTGGATCTTCAATCAAGACCGGTTCGCCATATGCATGAACCGCCACATAGTTCCAAGTTGGAACATTGATAGTTGTCGCGTAAAATCGCGGCGAAATATAATCGTGGGGCCCGCTAAAAATGATCAGCGTTTGCCGGTCTTTAAATAATTTCCAATGAGGGTTAGCCCGCGCCACATGGGCGTAAATAGTCCCGAACTCCCCTTTATCAGGATCATACGCCGTGGGCAAATGACTGGCCATAGGCACACCATCTGCATCTGCGGTAATGATTTGCGCAAAGTTCGCCGCTGGTAAAATATCAAGAAGCGTCTCTTTTGCCGGAGCCGAAAAATAAGGCGGGATATACATTTCACATTCCTTGCATCTAAACTGGATCCTTTAATCGCTGTATTTTTGGTAACTTCCTAGATCCAATTTAAGTCAAATATCGGTACCACTTCCAAAAACTAGCTAAAGCAATGACCGCTCCAGCGCCAGATCAAAGACGGCATAAAAAAAGGCCGCCTAATGGCAGCCTTTTTTTGTCTAATGGACAGAAAGTCTAACGGCGTTCTATCATCATCTTTTTGATTTCTGCAATTGCCTTGGCAGGGTTCAAACCCTTAGGGCAAGTGTTCGCGCAATTCATAATCGTATGACAGCGATAAAGGCGGAACGGATCTTCCAATTCGTCCAAACGTTCACCAGTGTTCTCATCACGGCTATCTGCAAGCCAGCGATAAGCTTGAAGCAAAACAGCAGGCCCCAAGAACCGATCGGAATTCCACCAGTAACTTGGGCAAGATGTTGAACAACAGGCACACAAGATACACTCGTAAAGGCCGTCGAGTTTCGCACGGTCTTCTTTTGACTGAAGACGTTCACGATCAGGCGGCGCAGGTGTTTCTGTTTGCATCCACGGTTTAATGGACGCGTATTGCGCATAGAAGTTTGTCAAATCCGGAACCAGATCTTTCACAACAGGCTGATGCGGCAATGGATATATATTAATATCACCATCAAACTCATCCATACCCATAGTACAGGCGAGCGTGTTAGTTCCATTGATATTCATTGCACAAGAGCCACAAATGCCTTCCCGGCAAGAGCGCCGGAAAGTCAGTGTTGAATCAATCTCGTTTTTAATTTTGATCAAGCCATCCAAAATCATTGGACCGCATGTATCCAAATCCACTTCATATGTATCAATCGCAGGATTCTCTCCATCATCTGGAGACCAGCGATATACATTAAACGTTTTGGTATTGGTTGACCCTTCCGGTTTCGGATGGGTCTTCCCGGTGCCTACGCGTGAATTTTTAGGTAATGCCAGTTCTACCATATCTAACGTCCCTAACTCTTAGTAAACCCGGGCTTTGGGTTTGATATAATCAATCTCTTCAGTCAGCGTGTAAGTGTGAACCGGACGGTAATCAATCCGCACACCTTCTGCTTCACTGTGATATGTGAGCGTATGCTTCATCCACTCGTCATCATTCCGATCCGGGAAATCTTCACGGGCATGAGCACCGCGACTTTCTTTCCGGTTCTCAGCCGCTGTCATTGAAACAACAGCTTGACGGATCAAGTTGTCCAGCTCCAGCGTTTCAATCAAATCTGAATTCCAAACCAAAGACCGGTCTGTTGTTTTGATTTGTGCCATTTGCTTTTCAACTTCAGCAATCTTCTTAACGCCGTCTTGCAAAGTGTCGCCTGTGCGGAAGACCGCGCAGTCGTCTTGCATAACCCGTTGCATATTGTCGCGAATTTGCGCTGTCGTCATATCACCATCAGCATTACGGAAGGCATCAAGACGTGCAACAGCCTCGTCACATGCGTTCTCAGGTAACGGAGAATGCGCTTGATCTTTTTTGACTGTCTCTTTTGCCCGAAGCGCTGCGGCCCGGCCAAAGACAACAAGATCGATCAGTGAGTTAGAGCCCAAACGGTTTGCACCGTGAACAGACACACAAGCTGCCTCGCCAACGGCCATCAAACCCGGTACAACCGCATCAGGGTTATCCCCTTTAAGGTCAACCACTTCACCGTGATAGTTTGTTGGAATGCCGCCCATATTATAATGAACCGTCGGAATAACCGGAATTGGTTCTTTATTCACATCAACACCAGCAAAGATACGGGCGCTTTCAGAAATACCTGGAAGGCGTTCTTCAATCATCGCTTTATCAAGATGATCAAGATGCAAGAAGATATGATCTTTACGAGAGCCAACACCGCGGCCATCGCGAATTTCCATAGTCATTGAGCGACTAACAACATCACGGCTGGCAAGATCTTTCGCACTTGGAGCATAACGTTCCATGAAACGTTCGCCTTCACCGTTCACCAGATATCCGCCTTCACCGCGAACACCTTCTGTGATCAAGCAACCAGCGCCGTAAATGCCTGTTGGATGGAATTGAGTGAATTCCATGTCCTGCAACGGAAGGCCCGCACGAAGGACCATACCACCGCCGTCACCTGTACATGTGTGTGCAGATGTGCAGCTAAAGTAAGCCCGGCCAAAGCCGCCTGTTGCCAGAACAACCATGTGAGCGCGGAACAAATGCAATGTTCCGTCTTCAAGGCAAAGACACAACACACCCTTACAAGCACCGTCTTCGTCCATGATCAGATCAAGCGCGAAATACTCGATGTAAAAATCAGTATCGTGCTTCAAAGATTGGCTATACAGCGTGTGAAGCATGGCGTGACCTGTACGGTCAGCTGCAGCACATGTCCGCTGCGCTGCTGGTCCTTCGCCAAATTCAGTGGTCATGCCACCAAACGCACGTTGGTAAATTTTACCTTCTTCTGTGCGACTGAAAGGCATGCCGAATTGTTCAAGCTCAAGAACAGCAGCAGGTGCCTCGCGGCACATATATTCGATCGCGTCCTGATCACCAAGCCAGTCTGACCCTTTTACGGTGTCATACATGTGCCATTGCCAGTTATCTTCCCCCATATTTCCGAGGGATGCCGAAATACCACCTTGCGCTGCCACAGTATGAGAGCGAGTTGGAAATACTTTAGTGATCGCCGCTGTTTTCAGACCGGCTTGCGCCATTCCCATGGTGGCGCGCAAACCTGCGCCGCCAGCACCCACGACAACAACGTCATATTCATGTTCAGTAATTGGATAGGCTTCAGACATTTACATCATCCCCACGAAAACCAGCTTCAAAACGGCCAGCGCAGAGGCGAGACCAACAACAACACAGAAGAAGCTATTCAAAAGGAGCAAAATCATTTTGCTGCCTTCACTATGAATATAATCCTCGATGACAACCTGAAGACCAAGCTTCATATGATAGAAAGTCATGCCGATTAGCAAAAGCAAGATAAGCGATGTAAATGGCAGGCTTAAGATATAGCGAACCCGCTCGTAATCAGCGCCAACCAGCGAGATCACATAAGCGAGCGCGATTACAAAAAGAGGAATCAAAGCGACAGCAGTGATTTTCTGATGCCACCAATGTGACGTTCCCTCTTTCGCGGACCCAAGGCCGCGAACATTTTTAAGTGGCGTTCTCATGTTCATGATCAGCCTCCCATTCCATAGGCGATAACCCAAGTTACCAACGTCAATACAACTGACATGACAATTGCCAGAATTCCGGTCTTCCGCATAGTGGGGAGCTCGAAGCCCTTACCTGCGTCCCAGAACAAATGACGGATGCCATTGCAAAGGTGGTAAAATAAAGCCCACGTAAATCCAAAAAGGACTAAGCGACCAAACCATGAAGACATAAATGCGTTTACGGTTTCATAGGATTCTGGACCTGCAGCGGCGGCAATAAGCCACCAGGCCAAAAGGAGGGTACCACCAGCCAACGCAACACCTGTAATGCGGTGGGTGATAGAAGTTACCATCGTGATCTGCGGTTTATATATCTGCAGATGCGGCGACAGCGGTCTTTCTATATTCGCCATGGATATCTCTCTAGCTAAGCTATCAATGAGTTATTTTCTTACAATTTTTTGTAAGAATAGTAGTGATGGTAAAGTTTAAGTCAACTCAACCATCACAAAATTTCCTGCTCTTTATACCGCAACTGTAGCTTTTGGCAATATCAGCCAGTAATCTAGATCAAGAACAACTGCCGGATCGCGGCTGCCGTCTTCTGTTTTATCGGGGAATTCAGCGCAAGGAGCGTCTTTCGTCGCCAATGTCCGAATTCTAAGGGCGCCAATATCTTCTCTGCCCGGAATATCGGCTTTTTCAAGGACCTCGCTCCAAGCAAAGACAGTATCACCCGCAAAAGTTGGGGCTGTATGTGACCCAGCGTTAATAGCTGCAACAAACAAACTGTTTCCCAAGCCATTAAAAGAAAGACCGCGCGCCAAACTAATAATATGGCCACCATAAATCAGGCGGCGGCCCATGCGGTCATCTTTCATCATATATTGGTTGAAGTGAACCTTGGCTGTGTTTTGATACAACCGTGTTGCCAGCATATGCTCGGCTTCTTCGATGGTCATGCCATCCACATGATCAATTTTCTCACCAACCTCATAATCTTCGAACATATGAGCGGAACCAGCCAATGTTGTGTTGAACTCGGTAATTTGCAAATCAGGTGGCAAAACAAAATTGGCAGGATCAACAACAGACGGCAGATCCGGAATAACAGTCTCTGGCGCAGGTGCCTCTATATTATTTTTACGCACCATTACCCAGCGCACGTAATCGAGCACCACTTCGCCCATTTGGTTCACCCCGGTTGAGCGCACATACACCACACCAGTTTTGCCATTTGAGTTTTGCTTTAGGCCGATCACTTCAGATGATGTTTGAACCGTGTCACCAGGATAAACCGGTGCAATAAAGCGCACATCAGCATAGCCAAGATTTGCCACAGCGTTCAGCGATACATCTGGAACTGTTTTCCCAAACACAATATGGAAAACCAGCAGATCATCTACAGGGGCTGCCTGCAGGCCACAATCGATGGCGAAGCTATCAGCTGATTGCAAGGCAAAACGCCCGCCGTACAAACCCGTATAGAGAGACACATCACCTTCGGTTATGGTTCTTGGTGTTGCATGGTTTAAAACTTGGCCCAGTTTGAAATCTTCAAAAAAGTTACCTGCATTGGTTTTATTGGAAGCCATAATCAATCCCCTCCTTATTCTGTCATCTCGGCAATTGCTTCAGCCAACTCAACTTTTGCTTTGGCAATTTCCACATGAAGGTTTTCAACAAGCGTACCGTCAACCAACACAACGCCTTTGCCTTCTTTCTCTGCTGCAGCGAACGCGATAATCACTCGGCGTGAATATTCGATTTCAGCTTCAGATGGGGCAAATACCTCATTGG